>PPCM01000085.1_pt1 | contig 153687 bp, 136 predicted proteins | sample 1555541 | NCBI WGS metagenome assembly PPCM01 (sample SAMN05284479, study PRJNA326546) | Marine sediment metagenome, whole genome shotgun sequencing project. | isolation source: marine sediment | place: Germany: Wadden Sea | collected 2012-09-05
CGAGAGTACATCGAATTCAGTTCTTTGTAGTCAACCTCCTCAAGAACTCGATCTAGCAGCCGTACACTATCATCATTTGGAATGATCCGTCCAAGATCAAATGGTAGAAGCAGTTGTTCTTCTACGTGATTATTGTTATAATCTTTAAGTATTTTGTTGTTACTAGACATAGCTTCATCATACAACTCAGGCGGGTTCTTTTGAACCCGCCTGTAAGCTTTTTTGGTAGTTTAGTGGTGTAAAAAATGTATTTCTTATATAAAAACGGAGTTTCGCGGTTTCAGACTGAAGAATCATAGGTGTCTGATGAAAGTCAGCGATTTCAGAATTTTGGACATAGAAAAATCCCGGACGCTGTTTGAGCATAGCGAGTTTGGCCGGGATCTATGACTAAAATTTTGAAATAGCATGAGTTTCACAGTCGTCTATGTTTTCGTAAGGCTGAATTTGCGAATCTCTGTTTCTTCATAAAAAGGGACTGTATTTTGCAACAGCCCCTTCTAATTATTTTCTGTAATGTAATTTTTAAACATATATGTGACATTTGTTTGAATGATTACAACTTAATTTTTACAACCAGTTTTTCAACTTTATTTGAGGTGAGGTCTGTATTTAAACCAGGCATGTGGGCATCTTCCGGGAAGAATATGGCAAAATCATTTTCTATTAAGTGTAGAAAAGACCTTACAGGACCCATTAGAATATTAACATCATTCTCTTCTTTTGTTAGAACTTTAGTTAAATGCTGTGAAGGTGCGTGAGCTATTTTCTCTTCACCTTTAATTATGAATTGAATGTCAATATACTGATTATGTGACTCCCAAAATGTTTCGCCGAGTTTTTTAGTGTTATAGTGATCTCTTATTATATAAACAGACTCAGAAAGTTCAGTTTTCCCTAATGGTAACTCTAGAAGATTGGTGTTCATCAAAAACTTGAATGCCAACTCAAAATTTTCGTTGAATATGTATTGTTGATAATTCTCAATATTAGACGATATCATAAAGTGGACTCCTTTCATTTACAATTTGGTTTATTATCTATCATAACATACGAATTTATGATGGGACAAAATGAAAAAACACCCTAGAATAGAGTGTTTGATTTAAACGAATGTCTAATTGTAATATATAGCAGTATAGCAATTAGTATATAGAAGATAGAACGGTGCTGTCGGATTAAAAGAGTAAATGTTTGTGAACTATTATGAACTAAAAATTAGATTTGATCTTAATTCCAGTGAACAGCCGAAATTGCATATAGAGCAAGACAAAAGACTATAATAGATAAAATGGTTGTAACTGGGCTGTATGATAATGTTTCTACGATGACATCTATGAACGCTTTTAATCCGGATAAAAAAATACTGTTACTTTGCATAATGGCGACTTCTCCTCTATAAATGAATTGATACAGTCATTATACAAAGTATTTATATGAAATAGATGTGATATAAGAATTGTTTATTAACAATTTAGGAACAGTTAATATATTCATAAGTATCTAATCTCGCATTCTAAATTATAATCATGTGATAATTTAGGTATTAGGTTGAGATTGGTGGTGTGTTGTTGGTTAAGACGACTGAAGGATAACGTGGAGAAATCCAAATTTTAAAAGCCAGCCTTTGTTAAGCTGGCTTAGAACGGTTTCTATCGTATATGATTTCTAATTGATATAATGGAAGAAATACTTTTACTAATAGCCCTTGTTTACACATGAAAATAGAGCTCAAAAGAAGATATAGGAATATAACACTAATAAGAGAAAACATCCAAAAGTTATCATTTCACTATTAACGTATCTTGAATGAAAAATATAGTTGAAACAACACCAATCTCATGATAAATTAATACGATGGAAACTAGGAGGCAATAAATGAACTCAAATATACAAATTGAAGCTAATAAAACTGATAAAAATGAACTTACTATAGATGGAAGAAAAAAGCTACAGAAAACCGTGGCCTTCATGACTCTCGGTTGCAAGGTAAACCAATACGAAACAGAAGCGATGATGGAACTCTTTGAGAGCCGTGGGTATGAAGTGGTGAAAAACGTTGAAAGAGCTAATGTGTACGTTATAAACACTTGCACGGTGACTAGCCTGGGTGATAAAAAATCGAGGCAGTTCATCCGTAGGGTAAAACGTTTGAACGATGAAGCTATTATTGGAGTGGTAGGGTGCTATTCACAAGTCTCGCCTGAAGAAGTTGAAAAAATTGATGGTGTCAATGTCATTATTGGCACAAGCAACAGAAAACAAATTGTTGATGTAGTAGAAGACATTAACGTTTGGGACAAGATCGTTCTTGTTGACGACATTATGAAGGTGACTGAATTTGAAGAACTTAAAATTGAAACCATAAAAGATAAGACGCGTGCATTTCTAAAGATTCAAGAAGGGTGCAATCAGTATTGTTCTTATTGCATTATTCCTTATGCCCGTGGACCAATTAGAAGCAGACAGCCTGAAAATGTAATTTCTGAAGTTAAGCGACTAGCTGAAAATGGCTTCAAGGAGATTGTGTTAACGGGTATTCATGTTGCTTCTTATGGAAAAGATTTAGAATGTGTCACTTTAATAGATGTTCTAAAAAAAGTTCATGATGTAGAAGGTATTGAGCGTATCCGTTTAAGCTCGCTTGAGCCAAGAATGTTTACAGATGAATTTATTGAAGGTATCAAGAATATGCCGAAATTCTGTAATCATTTCCATTTATCTCTTCAAAGTGGTTCAGACACGGTATTAAAGCGTATGAATAGAAAGTACACAACTGAGGAATACTCAAAAATTGTGGACAGATTAAGAAAAGAACTTGATAACCCATCTTTTACAACAGATATAATAGTTGGATTCCCTGGTGAGACAGATGTTGAGTTTGAAGAAACCTATACTTTTGCTAAACATATTGGATTCAGCCAAATTCATGTATTTAAGTATTCTCCAAGAGAAGGAACGCCAGCATCTAAGATGTCTGATCAAATTCATGGAGATATCAAGTCAAATAGAAGTGCCAAGTTAATCAACTTAGTACAAAGCATGTCAGATGATTATATGGATTCTTTCTTAGATAAAGAAGTTAATGTACTTCTTGAAGGAGAATATGAAGATATGCCGAACTATTTAGAAGGTCTTGATGACCATTATCTTAGAATTTGTGTGAAGTCTTCAGAAAAAATGAAGAAAACTATGCAAACTGTTAAGATTGTTGAACGAAAAGGTGATATATTGATTGGAGAGCTTGTATAATCAATTAGTATTGATATACAGTTTTTTATAAATTGAACTCGGATTTTTAGATCGGATAATGATGAACTCGAAACCCTTGTTTGATAAAATAATATAGAAGTTTTCTATAGATAGATATGGGGGTGTCAAAAATGAGTGATTGTATATTTTGTAAAATCATTAATAAAGAAATTCCTTCAAAGGTCGTTTATGAGGATGAAAAAATTCTGGCCTTCCATGATTTGAATCCGACTGCACCAAAACACGTTCTTGTAATCCCAAAAGTTCATTTTGAGTCTTTAAATGAAATGACAAGTGAACATGCTGAAGTTATGGCGTACTTAACATTGAAACTTAAAGAAATCGCTGGACTTATTGGAATAGCTGAGTCTGGATACAGAGTAGTATGTAATTGCGGAGCAGATGGAGGCCAAGAAGTGAAACATTTGCACTATCATGTTATTGGCGGAAGAAAATTACAGTGGCCACCTGGCTAAAATGTATTGCAACTTCATTTAATATCATGTATAATAGCTTAGTATTCTGACATTCCTCTGTTTTATGGTTATAATGCCATAACCCAGAATGCAGACAGGATGCAGATGTATTGTCCTGTCAACCGAAATCCAAAATCGGGGGGAGGGAACATAAATGGCAGGTGTTAAACTAGGACCTAACGAGACTATCGATAGCGCACTTCGTCGATTCAAGAGAGAGACTGCTAAAGCTGGCGTTCTTGCTGAAGTTAAGAAGAGAAAGCATTACGAAAAGCCAAGCGTTAAGAAGAAGAAAAAGTCTGAAGCAGCAGCTCGTAAGAAGAAGAAGCGTTAATTTTCTTTTCTTATAAGAAAGGGTGATCTACATGTCAATGCAAGATCAACTCATGTCTGACTTGAAAGAAGCGATGAAGGCTAAAGACAAGGTTCGTAAACTGACGATCACAATGCTTAGATCACAGATCAAGCAGGTCGAGGTCGACTCGCGCGCAGATGTCACAGAAGAACAAATTGTTGACATTATTGCAAAACAAGTCAAACAGAAAAAAGCTGCAATCGAAGAATTCGAGAAAGCAGACCGTACCGATCTGGTCGATGAAGCCAATGAAGAAATTAATGTTCTTATGGCTTACTTGCCGGAGCAGTTATCAGAAGAAGATATTCGTGCCCTTGTACAGGAAACGATTGACGCTGTTGGTGCAGCTTCGCAAAAAGATATGGGCAAGGTCATGGGTGCATTGTCACCTAAGACTAAAGGCAAAGCCGATAACAAGCTTGTATCTCAGGTTGTACGTGAACTACTGAATAAGTAGTAAATATATAGCTTTCAAATGTAGCAACTAACCCGTTAGTGTTTATTCACTAACGGGTTTTTGATTGTCTAAATTTGCATATGACTGCGTTGCTGAAATTGATTTGAGAAGATCACGTATGTTATACGCTCACTTCTCAAATCAATTTCGCGCCTTGTCCTACACAAATTTAGGTTATCGAGAAGGAATTATGAAGTAAATGTTATACGCGCCCACTCCAAGGAATTTTCGTGCCTCGATCTACAACAAATTGGCCTAATCAAAACTGAAAACAAATTACGATCTAGATTAAATTTAGAAACCCCAGATTTGTTGTGGTAAAATAGAATAGGCAGAGACTATTTTAGTCAGAGCAAAAAACCTTGAATTAATAAGGAGGGGACATCTTGGGAGAACGAAACGACAAGAGAGTTAACGTTGGAAATGCAGATATGTTATTTCAACTGTTTGGAAACTTAGATGAACATGCAAAGACCATTGAAAAAGAGTTTGACGTACAACTAACATCTCGTGATGAAGATATTATAATAATTGGTGGTGAAGATAGTAGTGAACGTGTGGAAACATTGTTCCAGCGGCTTAAAGATGCGGTTCACGCAGGTGAAAAGATCGACAAGCATAGATTAGACTACTATATCGGTTCGGTCCTTATAGGGGATTCTGACGAACTCAGCGGCCTAGATGAATCTGTAATAGCAATATCATCTCGTGGTAAACAAGTAAAACCTAAAACAATTGGCCAAAAGAAATACTATGAAGCCATTAAAAATAACGATGTAACGTTTGGAATCGGTCCTGCTGGCACGGGTAAAACATATCTTGCGGTTGCTATGGCAGTTAGGGCTTTCAAAAATGAAGAAGTCAGTAGAATCATAATCACCCGTCCTGCAGTTGAAGCGGGAGAGAGTCTGGGCTTTTTACCAGGTGATCTACAAATGAAAATTGACCCATATTTAAGACCTTTGTATGACGCACTCTACGATATTTTAGGTGCAGATAAATACTTGAAATACAAAGAGCGTGGGCAGATTGAAGTTGCACCTCTCGCATATATGCGTGGGCGGACACTCGATGATTCATTCATCATTTTAGATGAAGCTCAAAACACAACTAAAGAACAGATGAAGATGTTTTTAACACGATTTGGATTCGGTTCAAAGGTTGTTGTTAATGGTGATGCAACACAGGTTGACCTTCCTTCTGGTAAAAAATCTGGACTTGCACATGCAGCAGAAGTTCTTGCAGATGTAAACGAAATTGCAATCATTAAACTAACAGACAGAGACGTTGTACGCCACAAACTTGTTCGTAAAATCATTAAGTCATATGATAAATACGAGAAAAAGCAAGTTTACAAGGCATCTAAAGGGTCGAATAAAAATAAACGCTATTAGGGAGGCATTATGGAACTCCGTAAGAATCTCAAGAAAATATACTTTTTCTCAAAAATTTTTAAAAGCAATAGACTTAGACTATTTGGTATTGGTTTATTTCTCTGGTTAACATTGTTCATTTCCTTCTCTGCAACGCTGGGTTCAGGAAAATATGAATACAAGATAGGGGACATTGCTAGAGAAAACATATTTATGGCAGAAGACATTATTGATGATCAAGCAACAATTAGGCTGAGGGAGAAAGCAGAAAAGGCTGTAGATCCTGTTCTGTATATTGACCCTATTGTACAGATTGATGCCAAACGTGACATTCGTGTGTTCTTCGAAAAATTATATTCTGTAAGAAGTGATTTTGCAGGTGACAAAGATGTCCTTCTACAAGTTTATACCGGTATGGAAGCCGATAATGCAATGAATCTTTCGGATGTTGAGTTGTCAACTCTGGCTTTGATGGATCAAAGGAAAATAGAGGTTGTTGAGACCATTATAAATGACTTGGTTCTTCAAACGATGGGGATGGGGATTTCAGGGAATGAAGTTATCCAAAAACAAACAGATGCTGAGATTTATTTAAATTCACTGGATCTAGATGACGATGTTAAAACGATTATGGGTAAAATCATCTCCGCTAATCTTAAGCCCAATAAATTTATTGATCTTGAGGCTACAGATAGAGTTGTCACAGAAAGACGGGCTGAAATAGATAGTGTTGTAATTGAGTCAGGAAAAATAATCGTTAAAGAAGGTGCAATGATAACAAGTGAACACCTTAGAATCCTTGGCTTAGCAGGTCTGCTTTATAACAATACGTTTGCCGACCAACTTGAGGTGTATGGTGCTTTAGCGTTCACACTTGTTGTAGTCGTAGCTCTATTTACCTATATTAGATTTTTCCATGAACCTATTCTTGGTGATACGAAAAAAATCGTTTTAATAATTAGTTTGTTTATTCTTATTTTTACCACATCAAAAGTTATAAACTTGATGTCGATTTATCAGGTGCCTGTTGCACTCTTTGCAATGTTGATAGGTATTGCAGTTCAGCCGATTATTGGGATTATTTTAAGTAGTCTACTCGCAATTATGGTTGTAGTTTGGAACGGAGCACCCATAGAAGCATTGGTTGTTATGATCCTTGGCAGTATCGTTGCTGGAGCCAGTGTCTCCAGGGCTCACCATAGAAGTAACATTTTAATGGTTGGTGCATACATTGGTATTATAAATGCAGTATCAATATTCGGACTAGGTATGATTGGCGGCAAGGAACTGGGAACGACGGCACTTGAATCTCTTAATGGCACTTCTGGTGGTATTATTACCGCTGTGCTTGCACTGGGTTTACTTCCCGTTATCGAGTCTTTGTTCCATGTACTTACACCAATGAAACTGCTTGAACTTTCGAACCCCAATCATCCAGTATTGAAAAGGTTGTTAATTGAAGCACCAGGAACATACCATCATAGTATTCTAGTTGGTAACCTTGCTGAAGCCGCGGCACATGATATCCATGCAGATAGTCTTCTTGCACGTGTTGGGGCATTTTATCATGACATTGGTAAGCTTGAGAGACCCTACTATTTTAAAGAAAACCAGATTACATCTGAGAATCCTCATGATAGGTTGATTCCGGCGGTCAGTGCGAGTATAATAAAAAGGCACTCTATTTATGGTGCCGAACTGGGTGGGAAGCATAAACTTCCAACTGAGATCATTGACATAATATCTCAGCACCACGGTACAACAAGTATCAAATATTTTTATCATAAGGCATGTGAAGATTCTGAGACACCAGAGAACATAAATCCAAAAGATTTTGCGTATGATGGACCGATTCCAAGCACTAGGGAAGCGGCTATTGTCATGTTAGCCGATTCAGTTGAAGCAGCTGTGCGTAGTATTCAAGATCCTACCCATGAGCACATCTCTGATATGGTGGATAAAATCATTAATGGAAAAATGGAAGAAGGACAACTTGAGGCCTCTGACCTAACATTTAAGGATTTAGGTACAATTAAGTCGGCATTTATGGTTGTATTAACTGGAATATTCCATGAAAGAATCGAGTATCCTGATTTGAGCGAGTTTGACGTAAGGAGGTAGTGAACATGCATTCACCAGACATATATTTAATGGATCAACAAGAAAAGGTGGAAGTGAGTGATGCACTTCTTAGCAAAGTACGTGAAGTAATCGAAGCTTCTTTAGTTTACGAGGGCATTGATGCGGCATGTGAGGTAAGTCTTGTATTTGTTGATAATAATCAAATTCAAGAAATGAATAGAGATTATAGAAGCAAAGATCAACCGACTGATGTCTTAAGTTTCCCTCAGTATGACACACTGTCTGATATGGATACGTATCCAGAAGAACTGGCACTAGGTGATATTGTTATTTCTCTTGAAAGAGCAATAGAACAAGCTGAAGATTTTGGACATTCTTTAGAACGTGAGATCTGTTTTTTAACTGCACATAGCATGTTTCATTTATTTGGGTATGATCATGATACAGAAGAAAATACAAAGATAATGCGTCAAAGAGAAGAAGCTGTACTTGAAAACCTGGGCATTCGTAGGGACTAATTTAAGTGTATTCAATCGGAGGCACAACATGCAAAAGAAATATTTGGCACTAACAGCTTTACTAGCTGTGACATTAATAGCAGGGTGCAGTAATGGCATTACTAAAACGGAAGCAGTTGCGTCGGAACCTGTTTCGACTGAAGTTGTTTCTAGTGAAGTCATTACAAATGAAGTAAGTTCAGGAACAACTGATGCAATAGTAATTGAAACGGAAGTTTCTGAGACTGAAGCTACAGAAGAGCTTGTAGAAGTTGTTGCTGAAGAACCTGTTGGCACAGAAGCTGAAGAGTATGCATCTGTATCAACGTTAACAGGTTTGCCCATTAAAGAAGGGGTCTTAGAGCTTCGTCCAGCAGTCGTAATGTTAGATAATCATTATGGCGCTCGCCCACAAGCAGGATTAAACCAAGCGGATCACGTTTATGAAATCTTAGCAGAGGGTAGAATTACGCGTTATATGGCGGTCTTCCAATCCGGAAGTCCATCACCTGTCGGCCCTGTTCGCAGTGCACGTCCATATTTTATTGACAGAGCTTTAGAATATGACCCGTACTATGTACATGTCGGTGGATCAATGCAAGCAATGACTGATATCATTAATCTAAACATGGCGGACATTGATGGATTGTCAAGTGGTGCAAATGTCTTTTGGCGTACAAAACACAAAAGAATTCCACACAATATGTACTCAAGTGCTGATGCGATTCGTAAAGAGTCACAACGTAAAGGGTACAGACAATCTGGAAAATTTGAAGGTATGTCATTTAATGAAGAAATCATGGCGCCAGAAGGTGTCGTTTGTAACTATGTAAAAGCAGTCTACAAGCAACCAACGGCCCGTGATAAAGTTGGATACTACATCGAATTTAACTATAACAATGAAACAATGAATTATGAGCGCTCAGTAAATGGGAAAAAACACTTAGATGAAAATGATGACAGTGTTTTGACTGCGGATAATATTATTGTTCAAATTGCAACACATAAAGTTATTGACGATGAAGGTAGAAGACAAATCAGTTTAATCGGTCAAGGTAAAGGCTATTTCATCACAAACGGTGAAAAACTTGAAATCACTTGGAGTAAATCAGATCGTTATTCTAGAACGATCTATAAAGATCAGAGCGGTGCTGAAATCAAATTTAACCCAGGTAATACGTGGTTCCAAGTTGTAGAAGGTGAAAACACGTTAGGATGGTAATCTGATGGATTATAAAAAACTTGTTGAAATGGCTTATGAAGTCATGGAAAACGCATACGTACCATACTCTAACTTCAATGTTGGAGCAGCATTATTAGGCAAATCAGGTAAAGTTTATACTGGTTGTAATGTTGAGTGTGCTTCGTATGGTGGAACAAATTGTGCCGAAAGAACAGCGCTGTTTAAAGCTGTATCAGAAGGCGAACAAGAGTTTACGGCTATTGCTATTGTCTCAAGAACAAGAGATATTACATCTCCTTGTGGTATTTGTAGACAAGTATTAGCAGAGTTCGGAACGGATCTTGATGTCATTCTTGCAAAAGAACTTGAATACAAAGTATATAAGCTAAGTGAACTACTACCGCTTAACTTTACAAGTGATGAGCTTGATAAATAAGGAACAATGAACCCGAACTACTCAGATGTAGATCGGGCAAAATGGAGGGCAAAGACTTGAACGAATTCAGGTCGGGATTTGTAACTATTATAGGACGTCCCAATGTCGGCAAATCGACACTTATGAACAACATATTAGGTGAGAAGATTGCAATTATGTCTTCAAAACCACAAACAACTAGAAATAAAATTCATGGAATACACACAACAGAAGAATCTCAAGTGATTTTCCTTGATACACCGGGTGTACACAGACCAAAAAACAAGCTTGGCGAGTTCATGGTTAGTTCTGCACTTAAAACACTTAAAGAAGTTGATTTAGTACTATTTTTAATAGACGAATCTAAAAAGATTGGACCTGGAGATAAGTACCTTATAGAACAGCTTACAGGCGTCAAGACACCTGTAATACTTGTTATCAATAAAGCTGATCTTCTGGATCCAGAAGAACTGAGATCAATTGTTGAGAATTATCAACAATATGATATTTTCGAAGATATTATTGCAATTTCAGCACTTGAAAACAAAAATGTAGATTATCTACTAACGAAAATTTCTGATTTTATGGAAGTTGGACCGATGTACTATCCGTCAGACATGATCACAGATCAGCCTGAGCGTGCAATCGTTTCAGAGATCATCAGAGAAAAACTTCTGATGTACTTAGATCAAGAAATTCCTCACGGTGTAGCTGTTGAAATTGAATCGATGAAAAAGCGTGGAGATAAAGATATTGTTGATATTCAAGCGACAATTGTCTGCGAAAGAGACTCACACAAGGGAATCATCATCGGCAAGAATGGCAGAAAACTGAAAGGTGTTGGCAAAAGCTCTCGAGAAGAAATGGAACGTCTATTAGGCTCAAAAGTTTTCCTGGAACTGTGGGTTAAAGTACGTTCGAACTGGAGAGACAGCGACTCCCTGCTTAAGAATTTCGGTTACCGCCAAGACTAAGCCATAATGTTCCGCTTTCCGTGAGCTCACCCAGGAGGTGACGAATGAAGAAGCTTTATGATATGGATTTTGATATCATCCTTAAACAAATCGAAGTTTGGATCGCTCTCAGCGAGGATGATAAGCTCAAGGATTTTGCGGAAGATGCATATGCGCAAGATATTGCGGAGCTAATTAACGAATTAGATGACGAAGGACGAGATCACTTCTTTGGACTCATAGATGTTGAAAAAGCGTCAGATGTTCTGGAAGAAATGGATGCAGAAATGTTTTCAGATCTTGTCGGTTCGTTAAGTGAAACTAAAAAAGTACTGATCCTGGATGCGATGTCTTTGGATGATATCGTTGATCTTCTGGGTGATCTCCCAGAGGAACGACGTAAAGAGATCATCGCATACCTAGATATTGAAGATGCACGAGATGTACGTGAGCTACTGGTTTATGACGAAGATACAGCCGGTGGTATCATGACAAAGGATTTCGTAGTTCTAAACAAAGAGCTTGCGATTAATCAAGCGATTGACACTCTGCGTGAGACGGCGCCAGACGCTGAAACAATATACTATGTATTTGTTATTGATAAGAAAGAACAACTTGCAGGCGTCATTTCACTCAGGGAGCTAATCGTTTCGAAACCTGACGAACTTGTCAAAAATATAATGAATGAGAACGTAATTTCTGTGAATGTTAACGATGACCAGGAAGAAGTAGCAATGGTTGTAAAGAAGTACAACTTACTTGCTGTCCCGGTTGTTGATAACGAAGAAAAACTCGTTGGTATCATCACCGTCGATGATGTTCTTGATGTAATTGAAGAAGAAGCAACAGAAGATATTCTTAAGTTTGCCGGTTCATCTGAGCTTGAAGATATTGAAGAGGAACGTTTCTTTAGAAAAATATATTTCTCAGTTAGGTCGCGACTACCGTGGTTGATCATAACGATTTTTGGTGGACTTTTAAGTTCGAATGTCGTTAAGAATTTCCAAGGTGTTATCGATAAAGATGCAACCCTTGCCTTGTTTATGACCATGCTTGCTGGTATGGGCGGCAATGTTGGGACACAGTCCTCTACACTAACTGTTAGAAGTATTGCAATGGGGTATATTGAAGGTGCAGAGGTTTTCAAAACAGTTGCACAGGAAATGCTTACAGGACTCTTTGTTGGTCTTGTGTGCGCCTCAATTTCAGGTTTAGCTGCAAGCCTAATCGGAGGAAACCCGATGATTGGTGTGATTGTAGGTCTAGCCATGTGTGCAAATATGTTCACAGCAGCAACCATTGGTACCATTGTTCCGATAACGTTTAAAAAAATTGGTGTTGATCCAGCAATTGCATCTGCACCGTTTATAACGACAATTGTAGATATTACAGGCCTTACTATATACTTTACACTTGCTACAATACTTACAAATACAGTGTTGTAACCATTGTAATCGAAAGGTTGTTACGCTATGTTCTTTTCAACTGAAGCAATAGTTTTAAAAAGAACGAAGCTGTCAGATAATGATATGATCCTGACTCTTTTTACTAAAAAAGCAGGAAAAATTAATGCAATAGCATCTGGTGCAAGGCATCCTAAGAGCCGGTTTGCAGCAGGCGCCCATCCCTTTGTCGTTGGAAGGTATAATGTGTCATCTGGAAACAGTCTTTCAAAGGTGACAAGCATTGATGTACATGAGTCTTTTTATCATATTCGTGAAGACCTAGATAAATTGGCTTATGGTGCTTGGTTTCTTGAACTTGCAGACCTTGCGGTTGCTGAAAGTATGCTGAATAACAAACTTTTTATTGATTTAATTGAAACCATTCACGTTTTACTGGATGATGAAATTAATCCGAATCAATTGAAGGTGGCTTATGAGCTTAAACTGTTAGACTCTATCGGATTTAGACCTGTTCTTAACGAGTGTATAAACTGTGGTGCTACGGGTGATAGAAAATGGCAGTTCTCAGTTTCTGATGGCGGTCTTGTATGTGAAAATTGTACTGGAGACTTTGAGACTCTATATCGAATGGGCAAGACTCTACCTAAAATAATGATGTATTTTCTAATAAAAGATATGAAAATTATATCTAAAACGAAAATCCATGATTCATATATCAAAAAATTGGATATTATATTAAATGCTTATTTGCGACATCATTTGGATAGAAACAACTTTAAAAGCTTAGACTTCCTGAATTCTATCAGGACACTATAGTGAAAGTTAGTCACTTTGTACAATCTCGAATAAGGAGTGGTAGTATGTCAGTTACGCTTGAAAAGGTAGATGAGGTAAGAAACAGAACTGGTGCATCGTATTCAGAGGCAAAAGAAGCTTTAGAATTTACTGGCGGAGATGTCCTTGAATCAATCGTTTACATTGAACAAATGAGACAAGAGCCACCTAAGAAAGACAATTTTACAGACGATTTGTCAGATCGCGGCAGTGAAATTATTGATATGCTTAAAGATCTAGTTAAAAAGGGTCAAGTCACAAGAATTTTACTTCAAAAAGAAGGCAGTACGGTTCTGGATATTCCAATCGTTGCAGGTGCAGTAGGTGCTTTGATATTTACTGGTGCAACAGCTGTAGGAATTTTAGCAGCTTTAGCTACAGGGTGTGAACTTATGATCGTCAAAGAAAATGATGATGTGATTGATATTCGTGAAATCCTTGAAGAAACTGCTGAGAATGTAAAAGAAAAAGCAGAAGATGTTATGAAGCATTTTTCAAAAGGCGGTGAAAACACTTCTGAAGGGTCAGAAGAATCAGAAGAAACAACTGATGATAAACCAGAAGAAGAAAGTGCTGAAACACCATCTGATGAAGATAAAGCTGAAGAAAATAGTCCAGATGAAGAGGTTGTTGTAACAGCTAAATTTATGGATGCAGACGATTCTAAAAAAGAAGAATAAATCGTGTATTAGAATCATCAATTTAACCTTTTATGGGTTGTCAGTATGTTTTATCTGTGCTAAAATCATAAAAACTCTATAAAGTGTGCAGTGATAAAGAAGAGTAGTTTACTGAAAGTTAGAGAGAGCCGATGGTGGTGTGAATTCGGCATGGAAAGTAAATGAAAGGCACTTTTGAGCACTTAACCAAAGTGGATGCTCCGGCATCAACGAGGGTGGAACCGCGGAATAACCTTTCGTCCCTTGATTCGTCTAATTAGATGTATCAAGAGATGAAAGGTTTTTTTAATGGTACAATCCAAATTTTTAATTTGGAAATTGCACCTTACTCCACGACCGAAGGGAGTAGAGAATCTTCCTGACTGCCCGAAGGGCCATGATCCTAAATCTTTGATTTAGATATGCAGTTAACTCAAACAACAAAGGAGGAGATCAGATGGACGTTAATAAATCAGAAGTAGCTGAATTTCTAATGGCAGTGAAATCAAAATCTTCGACTTATTCAAAATCAGATATGAAAGCAGTGTTTCACAAGCTATACATTATCTTATGTGACATTGATGATTTGTCTTTACCAAATTTTCAGAAGTACGAAAGCAGAAGCATGTCATCCCAGCAGTTAGACCAAATCTGTAGACTCTTAGAGAGCCGAGGCAGCAATGTGCTTGAGGTCAGAACGGAACAGAGACTTTTAGTTTCCATCCTTGAAGTGACAATGGGGAATCTGATGGAGTTGACCAATAAAAAGCTAGAAAATATTGTAGATATCTTCATTCAGTATTTTTATAAAGGTGGAATCGACAATACAAACGAGAGTGTATTGGCATCGAATTTTATTCTTGAAAAGCTTGAAAAAGGTTATGATCTGAGAATAATCAGAAGAACAGTATAGTTAAGTAAACTGATTGAACGAACAGATTTAAATGTAAATTTGTTTTCAATATAAATGTCATGAAGGTAGCAACGGTTAAAATCGTATTTGTACGAGTGGCTATTGTGGACTTACCACTAAGGCCTGGTTAAACCGAAATATATGAGTATTTGAAAGGGAGTGCAACAATGGGTACACAAGTAACGATGGATAAAATTGTTTCTATGGCAAAAATGCGTGGATTTGTATTCCAAGGTTCAGAAATCTACGGCGGTCTTGCAAACTCGTGGGATTATGGTCCGTTAGGTGTTGAACTAAAAAGAAACGTTAAAAGTGCATGGTGGAAGAAGTTTGTACAGGAATCTCCTTACAATGTAGGTCTAGATTCAGCAATTCTTATGAATCCTCAAACTTGGGTTGCTTCTGGCCACGTAGGTGGTTTCTCAGATCCACTTCTAGATTGTCGTGCATGTAAATCTAGATTTAGAGCAGATCAACTTATTGAAGCTTTCATGGCTAAAAAAGGTCAAGAAGATGAAGTTGTTGATGCTTGGCCAACAGAGCAAATGAAAACTTACATTGATGAAAATGCAATCAACTGTCCAACATGTGGTAAAAAAGATTTTACGGACATTCGTCAATTTAACCTGATGTACAAAACACACCAAGGTGTTACAGAAGACACAAGTGCAGAAATCTACTTACGTCCTGAAACAGCTCAAGGTATTTTTGTTAACTTTAAAAATATTCAGCGTGCATCTCGTAAAAAAGTGCCATTTGGTATTGGTCAAATTGGTAAATCGTTTAGAAACGAAATCACACCAGGTAACTTCATTTTCCGTATTAGAGAATTTGAACAGATGGAGCTTGAATTCTTCTGTGCACCTGGAGAAGACCTAAAGTGGTACGAGTACTGGAAGCAGTACTGTATGGACTGGTTACTTGATCTTAATATGGAAAAAGAAAGTGTTCGTTTCCGTGATCACTCAGAAGACGAACTGTCTCACTACTCAAATGCAACAACTGATATCGAGTTCAAATTCCCATTCGGTTGGGGTGAACTATGGGGTATAGCGGATCGTACAGATTTCGACTTGAAAGCACACCAAGAGCATTCTGGTAAAGATCTAATGTACCAAGATCCAATCACAAATGAAAAATATGTCCCTTATTGTATTGAGCCATCACTAGGTGCAGACCGTGTTACACTCGCATTCCTAATTAATGCATTTACAGAAGAAGAACTCGAAGATGGATCTTCGCGTTCTGTAATGAAGTTCCACCCGGCACTTGCACCGTTTAAAGCTGCGATATTCCCACTTTCAAAGAAGTTGGATGAAGATGCTGTTAAAGTATTTGAGCTACTAAGCAAACACTTTAATGTAGATTACGATGTTGCAGGTTCGATTGGTAAGAGATACCGTCGCCACGATGAAATCGGTACACCATTCTGTATCACATTCGATTTTGATTCACTTGATGATAAAGCTGTAACGATTCGTCATAGAGATTCAATGGAGCAAGAACGTATCAAGATTGAAGATCTAGTGGACTATCTAGCAGAGCGTGTTCAGTTCTAATAGAAGGTAAAATACGCAATAAAAAATAAACAGTGTGCAATATACTCTGAAAAGTGCACATGATTAAAGGTCATGTCCTTTTCGGAGTTTTTTATTTTGTAAGTGTCTATTTGGTAATAACAAAAAATATATTTTATTTCATCATGATCTATCTGCTATATCGGGTACTACTTAATCTACTTGGGTAGAAATAAACTGGAACTGTCAATTCCAAAAGTAAATATTGTAACTTATAAGAGCAATATCTTAATTATTTGAACAGTATAGTGCAATATAAATGCAACAATCAATCGACTTATTAAAAAAAATACACTAATTATGCTAAAAGTGCACACTATATATTGCGCATTATAAATATATAGTGTAATATATATCTGTGTTAAACATTTAGCACATATATAGTGCACACGAAATGAGGTGGCGCAAATAGAGCTAAAGGATAGACAGAGAGAAATACTAGAAATCATAAAAGTAGATCAACCGATTACGGGAGATTCTATAGCTAAAAAGCTTAATGTTTCTAGGTCAGCACTAAGAACAGATCTGTCAGTACTTACAATGTCAGGGCTTATCTCTGCCAAACCCAAGATCGGATACTTCGTGAACGAGGAATCACAGATACTTGGGAGCTCAGAAGAACTTAATCATCGTTGGCTTGAACCCGTTGGTAGTTTGAAATCAATGCCAGTGGTTATCGATGACAAAACATCCGTATATGATGCAATCGTAACGCTTTTCCTTGAAGATGTTGGAACACTTTTTGTTGTTTCCAAAGGATGTCTTTCAGGCGTTGTTTCTAGAAAAGATTTTCTAAAAACAACTGTGGGTGGTACTGATGTACATCAAATACCTGTTGCGATGATTATGACACGTATGCCCAATATTGTGACTATTCGGCCTGAAGACTCCTTGTTACAGGCTGCACAAAAAATTATTGAACACCAGATTGATTGCTTGCCTGTTGTAGAACCTGTTTCAGATGATGACGACGGTTGTTTAAGAGTCGTTGGTAAAGTCTCAAAGACAAACATCACAAATCAGTTTGTTGAAATATGGAGTAAGGTTCAGGGAGGACGCGCATGACTAAAAAATTCAAAGTATATATTCTCTCGGACTCGGTAGGTGAAACTGCAGAAATGGTTTCCAGAGCTGCGGCAGAGCAATTTAAAGGCACGAGTTATGAGTTGAAGAAATACTCATACGTTTCGACTGAAGAAAACATTAATCAAATGATTTCAGATGCGAAACGTGAAGACAAAGTTATTGTAGTCTTTACTACAGTACTTGATGTCATCAGAAAAAAGATTATCGAAGAGTGTGAGAAAAATAAACTGCCATATATAGATGTCCTAGCACCTCTATTAAATCAGTTTTCTGATCTACTCGGACAAGAACCAATTAATGAACCTGGAATTATACATAGACTGGATGAAAAATACTTTAAGAAAGTAGAAGCAATCGAGTTTGCTGTAAAGTATGATGACGGTAAAGATCCTAGAGGGATCAAAAAGGCAGATATCGTTCTTATTGGTGTATCAAGAACATCTAAAACACCGCTAAGTATGTATCTGGCACACAAAAACGTAAAAGTAGCAAATGTACCACTGGTTCCAGAGGTTCCGATTCCGGAGGAACTTTATCAAATTCCTACAAGTAGGATTATAGGTTTGACAACCGACCCGATTAAATTAAACGAAATTAGACAAGAAAGACTGAAAGCACTGGGCCTTAGCAATACAGCAACCTATGCCAATGTTGACAGAATACTTGAAGAATTAGAATATGCAGATAAAATTATGAAAAAATTGCAGTGCCCTATCATTAATGTTTCGAATAAAGCAGTGGAAGAGACTGCAGGTATAATTCTGGATCTGGTAAAAAAGCAGATTAAGTAGAACCAAAAGGGGTGGATCATGATGAAATATGTTTACGCATTTGAAGATGGTAAAGGTGATATGAAATCACTGTTAGGTGGAAAAGGAGCCAATTTGGCAGAAATGAAAATCATTGGACTTCCTGTACCTCCTGGCTTTACAATCACGACAGAAGTCTGTAACAAATACTATGATGATGGTAAAAAATTATCTAAAGATGTTATGGATCAAATATTTGATCATTTAAAAGAACTTGAAGAGAAGACAGGGAAAGTCCTAGGCGGTCTTGAAAATCCACTTCTTGTTTCAGTCAGATCAGGCGCAGCTGTTTCCATGCCTGGTATGATGGACACAGTTCTAAATCTTGGAATGAATGACAAAACAGTAGAAAAAATTTCTGAGCTAACAGGCAACAGAAGATTCTCGCTTGATAGTTATAGACGATTTATCCAAATGTTTGGTGATGTTGTTCTAGAAATTGAAAAATATCATTTTGACCGTGTCTTTGAAGGTGTTAAAGGTGAAAAAGGCGTAGAAAATGATGTAGACCTAGATGCAAATGATTTAATGACAGTCATCTCAAGATACAAAGACATTGTTAAACAGCAAAAAGGATTTGATTTTCCACAAGAACCCAAAAAGCAATTAGAGATGGCAATAGAAGCTGTATTTAGTTCTTGGAATAATCCAAGAGCAACCATCTATAGAAATGCCAATGAAATTCCGCATAACCTTGGTACAGCAGTAAATATTCAATCCATGGTATTTGGGAATATGGGTGATGATTCTGGTACAGGCGTTGCATTTACAAGAGATCCGTCAACGGGTGAGAAGATCTTATTTGGCGAGTTTTTAATGAACGCTCAAGGTGAAGATGTCGTTGCTGGCATAAGAACACCGCTACCAGTTTCTCAATTAGAAGCAAAAAATCCTGCTATTTATAATGAATTTGTAACTGCTGTAAACAATCTTGAAAACCACTATAGAGATATACAAGATATTGAATTTACGATAGAAAAGGGTAAATTATTCTTCCTCCAAACACGTACGGGCAAAAGAACGGCTAATGCTGCAGTTAATATTGCAGTGGACATGGTTGAAGAAGGTCTAATTACCAAAGAAGAAGCTATCATGAGAGTGAATCCAAAGGATATTGATAAACTTCTTCACCCAACATTTGATGAAAAGGGACTTGCTGAAGCAGAACTCCTGAGTAAAGGCTTACCAGCATCGCCAGGAGCGGCTTCTGGCAAAGTTTACTTCTATTCTGAAGATGTAGTAAAGGCAAAAGAAAAAGGCATTAAAACGATTCTCGTAAGAACAGAGACGTCGCCAGAAGACATTGAAGGTATGATTACATCTGAAGGTATTCTTACGGCTAGGGGTGGAATGACATCACATGCCGCAGTTGTAGCAAGAGGCATGGGTAAATGTTGTGTTGCTGGATGTAGCGAAATCCATGTTGAAGAACAACAACGCTTCTTTAGAGTGGGCAATCAGACAATTAAAGAAGGCGATTTCATTTCTCTAGATGGTAATACTGGATCTGTATATGCAGGTGTTATTCCAACAACTGAAGTTGCTTTAACAGGTAGTTTTGGAAAACTGATGGAGTGGGCAGATGAGTTCCGCGTATTGGGTGTACGTACAAATGCTGATACCCCAACAGATTCACAAGCCGCTGTTGATTTTGGCGCAGAAGGTATTGGACTTTGTAGAACAGAGCACATGTTCTTTGATGAAGACAGAATTTCAATCGTAAGAAGAATGATTGTTGCACGTGATACAGAAGATAGAATAGATGCTCTGGATGAACTTCAACCAATTCAAAGAGATGACTTTATAGGTATCTTTGAAGCCATGGAAAGCAGACCGGTTACAATCCGTCTTCTTGATCCGCCACTACATGAGTTCTTACCACATGATAAAGAAGATATTGTTGCCCTTGCAAAATCACTTCATATGGATGTTGATAGACTTGAAGAGATCGTGAACACACTCTCTGAGTTTAATCCAATGTTAGGTCACAGAGGGTGTAGACTTGCAATAACATACCCTGAGATCTATGCAATGCAATGTAAAGCGATATTTGAAGCCATCGTCGATGTGAAAAATAAGGGTGTTGATGTACATCCTGAAATTATGATTCCACTTGTTGGACATGACAAAGAACTTATGATTCTAGGTGGAATGGTTAAGGAAATTGGTGACAGAATACTTGGAGAAGCTGGAATTGATACACCTTATAAAGTAGGTACAATGATTGAAGTGCCAAGAGCTGCTTTGACTGCAGATGAGATTGCACAACATGCTGATTTCTTCTCATTCGGAACCAATGACCTAACACAAATGACACTTGGATTCTCACGTGATGATGCTGGCAAGTTCATTGGTGAGTACAAGCAAAAGGACATCTTTAGTCGAGACCCATTTGAATCAATTGATCAAAAAGGTGTAGGAAAACTAATGAAAATTGCGGTTGATTTAGGAAGAAAAGCTAAGCCTGGACTAAAAATTGGTATCTGTGGCGAGCATGGCGGTGAGCCAGCTTCAATAGAATTCTGCCATAGACTTGGCTTCGACTATGTTTCTTGTTCACCGTACCGAGTTCCAATTGCACGTTTAGCTGCTGCACAAGCTGCGATTAAGAATAAATAGTAAATAAGTGCAGTATTTGCGTAAAGTGTGTTCATTATGAGTATAAGTACTAATAGATAGAGAGATAAAAATTAAATGTTGGGGCAGCGTTCAGAGGACTTGGACGCTGCCTTTCTGACTGTAAAATTCCATTTTTCATATTTGTCAATATGTTTTTTGAAGGATATCGAACATTTATAGCGAATAGGTATAAGAATGAGTTTTTGAGAATGAATTTCTAGTTATATGTCTTATATATAATTTTAATTACAGTCAGGTGGTGTCGTATGTTCGTTAGAATACAGCAAGAAGAACTGGAGCATCAGGTTCTTAGTCCGTTTGCTGCCAAGGCAGATGAATCAAGAGGACGGGCGCAAGAAGAGAACAAATGTGAACATCGAACCGCATTTCAACGGGATAGAGATAGAATCATACATTCAAAATCCTTTCGTAGATTAAAGCACAAAACACAAGTTTTTTTATCTCCTGAAGGGGACCATTATAGAACCAGATTAACCCATACACTAGAAGTGTCTCAGATTTCAAGAACCATTGCACGAGCATTAAGCCTGAATGAAGATTTGGCAGAAGCAATCGCCATGGGGCACGACCTTGGCCATACACCTTTTGGGCATTGTGGTGAACATGAGCTTAACGAAATTCATGAAAACGGATTTAGACATAATGAACAAAGTTTAAGGGTTGTGGAGTTTCTTGAAAGAAGATCTAGAGGACGTATAGGTCTTAATTTAACAGAAGAAGTTCGGGATGGTATCTTAAATCATACTGGTCCTAAGAATCCATTTACACTTGAAGGGCGTATTGTTAAGGTATGCGACAGAATTGCATATATCAATCATGATATTGACGATGCCATTCGAGGCGGTATTTTGAAGGTTGAGGATATACCCAAAAAATATTTGAGCATTATTGGAGAAACACACTCTCAAAGAATAAACACACTTATTAAGGATGTGATCGTTCAAAGCCAAGGAAAAATGGACATCATCATGAGTGAAGAAATTCAAGAGAATTTTTTACTGCTTCGTAAGTTTATGTTTGAACAAGTTTATTTAAACAAAGAAGCTAAAAAAGAAGAAGTTAAAGCCAGATATATCGTGAAATCTCTATATAAGTATTTTTCAGAAAACCCCAAGGCTCTACCGAGTGAGAGATTTGAAGACTATCAATCCGTTGGTGATGAGGCTGTTAAAGACTATATAGCAGGTATGACGGATCGATATGCAGTCAGGAAGTATACATCCATTTTTGTTCCTAAGTTTTGGACATAAACTGGAAAGCAAAACCAAGAAGAATGTTTGTGAATAGTTTGAATAATAAAACTTTAATTTTCTTGAAGGAGTTTGTCGAAAATTGTAGAATAACTATTACTTGTGCGCATTTCTATGAGTTGGAATAGCATTTGTAAAATGGATTGATAGTGTAAAATGAACTTCTATTTAATGTGCAGTGCGTGCAGTGAAATGAAATTTTGCAAGCGCCAAAAATAAAAAGAGGGTTCTCTACATTTGATATAGAATATAGTAACTCGGATGCGTAATAGGTGATGATATGGGTGCAAAATATGACAATAGAATAACCGAGGTCATACTTGAAAGTATCAATATTGTGGACCTTATCACAGAGTATACACCACTTAAAAGAACGGGTAGAAATTATAAAGGATTATGTCCCTTTCATAATGAAAAAACACCTTCATTCTCTGTTTCAGAAGAAAAACAGTTTTATCATTGTTTTGGATGTGGTGTTGGTGGAGATGCTATTAAATTCGTTCAAGAAATTGAAAACTTTGATTTCTTAGACGCAATTGAATATTTGGCTGATAAGTTCGGAATAGATATTGATTCTTATAAGAATAATGAACAAGGGAACCAAAAGGTACAGATCTCTGCTGATGCTAAAAAGGCACTTTATGCAGTATCAAGAGAAGCTGCAATCATGTATTACCGTGAACTGCCCAAGTCTGAAGAAGCCATGGCTTATATAAATAAGCGTGGACTTGACCCATCTATTATTAAGACGTTTGGTTTGGGATTGGCTCCAGATGACTGGCATTTCGTTCATAAAAAACTCGCCAAGAATAAACAGATAGAAGCTCTTCTGATTAAAGCTGGACTTGTCGCTAAAAATCAAAAGGGAAATGTGTATGACTATTTCAGGAATCGACTTATGTTCCCAATTAAAGATATAAAAGGGAATGTGATCGCTTTTGGTGGACGTGTTATGGATGGATCGAATCCTAAGTATCTAAATTCGCCAGAGACTGATATTTTTAACAAGTCTTCTACCTTATATGGCTTGAACTTAGCTAAAAATGAACTCGGTGAAACCAGAAGAGTCATTGTCACAGAAGGATATATGGATGTCATATCGTTATACCAGCAAGGGGTAAAGAATGCTGTTGCCACACTTGGAACAGCACTTACAACGCAACACGGTAAGATATTAAGTCGATATGCTGATGAAATCATTATCTGTTATGATTCTGACAGTGCTGGCCAAAAAGCTGCACTGAGAAGTATAGATGTGCTTAAGAATGTAGATGCCAAGGTGAAAATACTTACACTTGGTGAAGACATGGACCCGGATGATTTTATACGTCAAAAGGGGAAAGAAGCATTTGATAAACGCGTTGAAAACGCTAAGAGTACTATAGATTTCAGACTGGACCTAGTAAGAAAAGATATTGATCTTAGGAACGATGAAGGTCGAATAGACTTTGTTAAGGGTGCAGTGGAGATTTTTAAGACAGTGAGTGACGCTATTGAAAGAAATGTTTATATTGATAAGGTTGCTAAGCAGGCAATGGTTGATCCAGCTTTAATAAAACAAGAAATAGGGATGAATACACAGACACCTGCTAACATAGAACAAGATTTCGTTCAGCGCAGACCAGAGACGGTGGAGAGGGCTGTTCGAAAGAAAAAAGATACCGCACCATTAATGGCTGTTGAAAGAAGGCTCCTTGAGATTGCACTGGACACAAAAAAGGGCTTTGAACTTTTAATGGAAGTAATGGACATAAATGACTTGCAATTTGATCATATTCGTAGTATATTTTTATACTTGCGGGGTTATTATCAATCGCATGATACATTTAAATTAAATATCGCTTCTGATGATATGGACCTTAAGTTGGCCACTGGGATTGAAAAGCTTATGAACAAGCATATTCCAATTGAAAATCTTCAGAAGGAAATAGCGTCAACCAGAAGGACTCATCGAGAACTTGTTCTGAGAAAGCAGTTAAGCGATAAAAAAGCTGAAGTAAATATGCTTACGCGAAGCTTAAGTCATGAACGAGACGACATAAAAGAAAAACAAGAATTACTGCGGAAATTATTCCGGGAACAACAGCAACTTGCTGAAGATATAAGCCGGGTACTTAATGAGAAAAGTGAACAGTAGTGGTAGAAAGGAGGGAAGTCAATTGGCTAAGAAGAAGATTGATGCTAAGCAGGTAGAGGCAGTAAAAGCTTTAACTGAGCAAGGCAAAAAGAAAGGCTCCTTGACTTACTCTGAGATTGGGAAAGCGCTGAGTGAGATAAACATCGACAAAGATCAAATTGAAGACATCTATGATTCTTTAGCTGCAATGGGAATTGAAGTTATTGCAGACGACGAGGACGACCTAGAGGTTAATGAGGAAGATCTGGAGTCAAAGGAAGAAAAAGAAGAAGAAGAAGAGGTAGAAGTTGAGATAACTGTTCCTAAAGGCATCAGTATTGATGACCCAGTAAGAATGTATCTTAAAGAAATCGGAAAAGTACCTCTACTTTCGGGTGAAGAAGAAATATCGCTTGCGAAGAGAATGGAAGATGGCGACGAAGAAGCTAAGAAAAAGCTTTGTGAAGCTAACTTACGTCTTGTAGTAAGTATTGCAAAACGTTATGTAGGCCGTGGTATGTTATTCCTTGATTTAATTCAAGAAGGTAACTTAGGTCTAATCAAAGCGGTTGAAAAGTTCGACTGGAGAAAAGGTTACAAGTTCTCTACGTATGCTACATGGTGGATTCGTCAAGCTATCACGCGAGCAATCGCTGACCAGGCGCGTACAATTCGTATTCCTGTGCATATGGTTGAAACAATCAACAAGCTAATCCGTGTTTCTCGTCAATTACTACAGGAACTAGGTCGTGAGCCTAAGCCAGAAGAAATTGCTAAGGAAATGGACATGAGCGTTGAAAAGGTTAGAGAAATTTTAAAAATTGCTCAAGAACCTGTATCGCTTGAAACACCAATCGGTGAAGAGGAAGACAGTCATCTAGGTGACTTTATTCCAGATAATGATGCACCGGCACCAGCTGAAGCAGCTGCGTTCTCAATGTTAAAAGAACAACTAATTGAAGTTCTAGAAACATTAACACCACGTGAGCAGAAAGTTCTCAAACTAAGATTTGGACTTGAAGACGGTCGTGCTAGAACGCTTGAAGAAGTTGGTAAAAAGTTCGAGGTAACGCGTGAGCGTATTCGTCAAATTGAGGCGAAAGCCTTAAGAAAGCTTAAGCATCCGTCAAGAAGCAAGAAGCTTAAGGACTACCTAGAATAAGATCATAATGAATTACCAGCGAGCCATTTTAAATAATGGCTCGTTTTTTCGAATAAATACTGTGTAAAATTAACTCATATAAACAAGAATACTGGAGTGATTGCATTGAAACTAACACCAAGATTAAAAACCATAGCTGACTTAGTACCTAGAGGGTCTATTGCTGGAGATGTTGGATCAGATCATGGTTATGTTCCAATTTACTTGGTCGAGGAAGGCATTTGTGAAACAGCCATTGCCTCAGATATAAATGAAGGCCCTACGGATAATGCCAGACAAGCAGTGAACGAAGCAGGTCTAAATGACAAAATTCAGGTGCGCCATGGTGGTGGATTACTTCCTTACGCAGTTGGCGAAGTGGATACGGTCATCATTGCAGGTATGGGCGGTCTCTTAATACGAGACATTCTTTTAGAAAAACCTGAAATGACAGCATCGGTTAAAACATTTGTACTTCAACCTATGGTCGCACAAAGTGAACTTAGAGAATGGCTTTCTAAGAACAGTTTTAAGATTGTAGACGAGAAACTTGCATTAGAAGACCGTCGAATGTATGAAATTATGGTTGTTGAACATGGTGAAATGACAATTGACGACCCTTTAAATTATGAAATCGGCCTTAAGTTGATAGATAAAAACGACCCACTTTCTAAAGTTTTCTTAGAAAAGAGAATTAGAAAAATTGAAGGTATTGTAAAAGGTCTAAATGCCAGTAAAAATGAGGAATCTAAAGCACGAATTCCTGAACTGAATGAAAAACTCAAAAAAATGGAGGCGATCCTTTCATGTTTGTAAATTCTAAAAAGATAATTAAAGTCATGAATGAAATTGCTCCTGAGTATTTAGCAGAAAACTGGGACAATGTAGGCTTTCTAATAGGAAATGAAGACTCAGAAGTGGATAGAGTTTTGATTGCTCTGGAAGTAACTGAGGCAGTTGTTGATGAAGCCATTCATAACAATATCGATCTGATTATTTGTCACCACCCCTTATTGTTTAAACCAATGAAAAAGATTACGGACAATGATCCAATTGGGAAAATGGTAAGAAAGCTGATCAAGAATGATGTAAGTCTCTACGCAGCACATACAAATCTGGATATTGCTGATGGTGGAACCAATGATTTTATAGCAGAACTTTTAGAACTGAATATGATTAAAGGTCTTCAAAATACAGGTCAGGATACGTATTTCAAAATTGCAGTTTTTGCCCCTGTTGAAAATGCTGAGGAAGTAACAAATGCAATGACGGGTTCTGGTGCAGGCAAAATGGGTGCATATTCTGAATGTTCATTTGTAAGTGAAGGCAGAGGTCAGTTTAGACCCCTTCAAGGATCAGCAGCACATATAGGTGTTGTTGATGAACTTACAAAGGTTAGAGAAAGTAAGATTGAAGTCATTGTAGATCAAATGAATATGAATCGTGTTCTAAATGCCATGCTTAAAGCCCATCCTTACGAAGTTCCTGCATACGATATACTTGAGTTAAAGAATGATGTTAAAAAGTATTATTTGGGACGAAGTGGTGTGTTGCAATCAAAAATGACACTAGAAGATCTTGCGAAACACGTCCAACATAAATTAAATGTGTCTCAGTTAAAGTATGTTGGCGATTCAGGAAAAATTATTCGCAAAGTGGCAATTTGTACCGGAGCAGGTGCAGATGTAATGAAAGATGCAAAACGAAGTGGTTGTGATGTTCTTATTACTGGAGACGTTAAATACCATGAAGCGCAGACTGCACTTCAGATGAATCTGACGCTAATCGATGCAGGACACTTTGAAACGGAACAAATTTTTGTCTCAAGACTGTCTGATAGACTAACAAGAATGTTTGAATCAAAAGAGTATGATGTTGCTGTTATTGAATCTGGTGTAGAAGAGAATCCGTTTAAATCAGTTTAGATAATTATAATAACTGCATAATAAAAAAAGAGCCCACGCTAATGCGTGGGCTTTTTGAATGGTAAACGGCTAAACAAAATAGGAGGTTATTCGGCTTAACACCGAATTCTAAAGTAACAACCCGACTACGGTGTCGGCGAAACCACTTCAGAAAATAAGCGGGTATGTCAGGTCACCGCGGGAACTGAAGGGGGTTCATTCCCTGATTACCAAATTTGTGGGGGCTGGTAATCCACGCTAAGTGCCTGAAAGCAAATCACCTTGTGATCTGTAACAACAGTATAACATAAACTATACCAAAATACTACACTTTAAATGAAAAAAATTCTCAATTAAGAATGGCTTGACTTGACAAGAAAAATGAAAGCGATTATAGTTAAGAAAACCCCTCCCTGTAGGGGGTGGATATACAGAAAGAGGTGTACATAAATGAAAAAAATATTATTAGGAGCAAAGAAAAATCTTACTTGGAGTATTCCGGTTATGATCATTATTGGACTTATAACAGGTGCAATGTTTAATGTTAAACCATTAAAGTCATTGGTAACACCAATACTATTTATTATGGTCTTTCCAATGATGCTCAATGTGAAGTTCAAGGACCTCGTTGAAGTGTTAAAAGAGCCAAAAGCAGTACTACTAAGCCTATTACTTAATTTTACAGTTGCACCTTTGCTGGCATTTACACTTGGAAAACTATTTTTATCACATGATCCTATGTTGTTTATGGGTATGATTTTGATCGGACTAATTCCTACAAGTGGTATGACTGCATCTTGGACAGGGTTATCTGGAGGTAAGGTTCAGACAGCACTTGTGATGATGACGGTAAACTTACTCTTATCTATGGTCATGATTCCATTATACTTAAAGATCTTAGTTTCCTCAGAAGTTACCATTAACACACTTTCGATTGTTCAGTCTCTAATAAAAGTAGTGATATTGCCATTGATATTCGCTTCAGTTACTCGAATATTCATTGTTAAGCATAAAGGATTAGAAGCATTTAACAACATTAAGCCAGTGTTTGGTGGTGTGAGTGCACTGGGGGTAATGGCAATTGTTTGGTTGGCCATTGCATTAAAAGCTAAAACTATTATTAATCAGCCTGAACTAGCTGTTCAAGTCATTTTTCCTTTAACCCTATTTTATCTAGTTCTTCTAGTAGTCGGACACAGTGCTGGAAAACTGATAAACTCAGCAGGAGATAAATCGGCACTTGTTTTCAGTGTAGCATTAAGAAATTTAACCATTGCACTTGGCATCTCTCTATCTGTATTTGGAGAATCATTGGCTGTGCTTCTAATTGCAATTGCATATGTAGTTCAATTGCCATTTGCAGTTGCTTATATGAAAAAGACCACATCAACCAATGAAAGAAGAGTAGAAAAAGCATTTGGTAAATAAAGCATGAATAGTACTGATAATTAAGCTGTATTTTAATTCAATGTTCGTACTAAAATAGAAAATCACAACTGTATTATAAGAATGACTTTTTGCATGATAAAACCTATATGAGTTTCGTGAATTTATACGAACAATTATGTAGGTTTTTAAATTTTATAGGTATAATAATTTTCTAAATATACTAAGTATCTGTAACAATATGCAAAAAGATGAATAAATGCTTGCTTTGTTACCGATCACTGAATATAATGCAATTGGTTGTTTGTTGTGCAATTAACGACAACCCTATAAATTAATGTTTTGGAAATGGGCAAACTGATTGAAAGATCAGGACGCAAAGCTATGGGTCTAAGGAAATCTACGATCGCCAGGCTGCAAATGAGTTTATTTGCACCTGTCTTGGATAGGTGTTTTTTATTTCCATTAATGAGTATTCTTTGGGGGTAGTTTGATGAAACAAAGTATTAAAATGAAATTGCTGGTAGCTTTTGTAGTTGTAATTGTTTTGCCACTATCAGTATTGGGTGTTCTTTCTTACAGATCAACAGCCGAACTTGTTTATGATGGTTATATTGATTCAAATTTTGAACTTGTTAAGCAGGTTGAATATGGCGTAGAAAATTATATGAAATCATATATGGACGCTGCAGTACTGTTTGCAGATACAGAAACATCTAAAACAATCTATGAAAGTTTAACTTCTAAGAAGTTTGCTATGGCTGGATTCAAAAGATATATGGAAAGCAATGATGACATTCTATCAATTTACTTAGGAACAAATAAAAGAGAAATGATCGATCCAAGCTGGCTGGATGTTCCAGATGATTATGATCCTACAGTGCGTCCATGGTATGTTCTTGCTAAGGAAAAAGGTGAAGCAGTTTGGACACAGCCATACAAAGACGCAAACACTGGTCAAATGGTAGTAACAGTTGCTGCACCAGTGTACAGTAAATCCAAAAGATTAGTGGGTGTTATAGGCATTGATATTTCTATGGAAGCACTTTCTAACGAGTTAAATGCAATACAAGTGGGACAGTCTGGTTACCCTGTACTGGTTTCATCAAACATGGAAACCTTAACCCATAAAAATTCAGAAGTGATTGGAAAAGAAGTCCCAGTTCCTGAACTTGTCAGTGCAATGTCTTCATCAGATGAAGGGATTGTCAAATACGAATGGAATGAGATTAAGAAATTTGCAACATTTATGAAAATCGAAGAGATGGACTGGATAGTACTGGTTACAATGGATCAAGAAGAAGTAACCTCTTTAACACGTCCAATTATGTATACAACTATTATTATTGCGGTTGTCTGCTTGATTCTCGGTATGGGGCTTGCTATAGTAATGGCAAGACGATTTGTCAAACCTCTTGTTGAGTTAGAAAACACCATGGAAATAGTAAAACAAGGTGATCTAACCGTTCGTTCTGATGTTCATACCAATGATGAAGTTGGAAGAATGGCATCAAGTTTTAATGTGATGATTGATCATTTTGCAGACATGCTGAGCAAATCTAAAAATGTAGCACATCAAGTTGCCATTTCTGCAGAAGATTTAGCTTCAAACTCAGAAGAGGTTAGTGCATCTTCTGATGAGGTTTCAAGAACGATTGACGAAATTGCACAAGGTGCAAGTGACCAAGCGCTTGAAACTGAGCGTGGAGCAGAATTAATCAGCAGCCTTGCAGAGAAAATTAGAGTATTAACTGAGAACAGTAAAGTGATGTCTGATGCAGCTGGTAATGTGTCCAGTGCAAATGTTGAAGGGTTAAAAGTAATGTCTGACCTCAAAACAAAGACAGATGAGAATAATGCATCGACAATTAGAATTGAGTCTGCAATCAAAGAACTGGAAAGTAAATCAGCTCAAATCAGTACAATTCTCGAAACTATTACAAGTATTGCCGACCAAACAAACCTACTTGCCCTAAACGCGTCGATTGAAGCGGCAAGAGCAGGAGAACATGGTCGTGGATTTGCTGTTGTTGCAGACGAAATTAGAAAGCTTGCTGAAGGTTCTAGTGAAGCAGCTGAAAATATTCGTGGTATTGTAGGTGTGATCCAGAACGAAAGCAGAAATACTGTGAATATAATGTCTGAAGTTAAGACACGTTCTGAAGAGCAAAATATAGCAGTTGATGCCGTTGGTTCAGTATTTGACCAAATCAGTGGTTCGACAGATCAAATTACAAGTCTCATTTCTGAAGTAAATACTTTTGTAAACAGCATGAATGAAGATAAAGAAAACATTGTTGCTTCAATAGAGGAAATTTCAGCGGTATCTGAAGAGTCTGCTGCTGCATCAGAAGAAGTAACTGCATCTGTACAGCAACAAACTTCTGCAATAGAAGAAGTAGCAAAATCAGCTGAAATGCTCAATATGATGGCTGACGAATTACAGCATGAGATTAACAGCTTTAAGATCTAATATTCCAACAACTTATTTCAGGATTGATTTTTTTAGTGAAATAGTATAATATGATCTTTGTGCGAATGAGTAAGTCAGATGATCGCGTGATTTATCACGAGGAAAGTCCGGGCTCCATAGAGCAGGGTGCTGGGTAACCCCCAGTGGAGGTGACTCCAAGGATAGTGCAACAGAAATAAACCGCCACATTCGTGTGGTAAGGGTGGAACGGTGAGGTAAGAGCTCACCAGCGCAATGGCGACTTTGCGGCTCTGTAAACCCCATCTGGAGCAAGACCAAGTAGGGGCGTAAAAGGCGGTAGCTCGCTGCTGACCCCGATGGTAGGTCGCTTGAGTTTATTGGTAACAATAGACCTAGATAGATGATCATTCAACGACAGAACCCGGCTTATCGATTTACTCATTCACACTTATATTTAAGAAACGACACGGTCCTTATGGATCGTGTTTTTTTATTATACGTATTATTGAAAACACATAATCAAAATTGAAATATATTTCAAAAGAATTGAAAAAAATTTCAATTCTGAATTACAAGAATCCTTAAAAACAGCTAGAATACCCAAAAAATAATTGGCATGTACTTTGCGTTAACTATTAACGTATATATCAATAGGGTTGTGTTGTAGATAGAGGAGGAAAAGAAATGAAAGTTAGAGCACCTTATTTAGTTGAGGCGATTTCAACATTTGTTATGCTTATTCTAGTTATGGGGGTAGGAATAGCGGTCTTTGGAGCTGATCCACATATACCAATGTTAATTGGTACAGCGATTGCAGCGGCAATGGCTCTTAGAATTGGTCATAAGTGGAATGACATTGAACAATTTATGTTTGACGGTATAAGACAAGCACTACAAGCAATTGTTATACTTGCAATTATAGGTGTCTTAATAGGTGTTTGGATACTATCAGGCGTTGTACCATCGATGATTTACTTTGGTTTAGGATTTTTATCTCCCAAAATATTCTTAGTGGCAACAGTATTAATAAGTTCAGTAACCTCATTGGCAACAGGTACGTCGTGGGGGACAGCGGGAACTATTGGTATTGCACTCATGGGCATTGCTCAAGGTTTAGGAATTCCAGCACCTATTGCTGCAGGTGCAGTTATTTCAGGCGCATACTTTGGTGATAAGATGTCGCCATTGTCAGACACAACTAATTTAGCACCTGCCATGGCAGGTACAGATGTTTTTACACATATCAAATTCATGCTTAAACCAACCGTGATTGCTTATTCAATAGCACTAATAGTATTTGCAATCGTTGGTTTAAGATTTAGTGGATCAAATATGGATTTATCATCAATTGAGGCAATGAGAACAGGCTTAGAAGGATCATTCACACTTTCGCCAATTCTGCTGTTACCTCCCGTAGTTGTTATCATCCTAATTTCAAGAAAAATGCCAGCAATCCCTGGAATCTTTATAGGTATATTATTAGGTGCTATTCTGGCTCCAATATTCCAAGGTTCAAGTTTTGGAGATATATTAAGTGTAAGTTATGGTGGATTTGAATCTGCAACTGGTATTGAATCAGTAGACAGCCTGCTTTCATCGGGTGGACTTATGAATATGATGTATTCCATTTCATTGACTATCATTGCAATGATGTTTGGTGGAATAATGGAAAAAACAGGTCAGTTAGATGTTATTGTTGAAAGGCTGCTTAGACTGGTTAAAACGACATCAGGTCTCATTGCAATGACAATATTCACATGTATTGGATCAAACATGACAATGCCTGAGCAATACATTTCGATTGTTGTACCTGGTCGCATGTATTCAAAGGCTTATAAAGAAAGAGGATTACATCCTAAAACATTATCGAACGCTCTTGAGTCATCAGGCACATTAACATCAGCATTGATTCCTTGGAACACGTGTGGTGTATTTTTAATGGGTGTACTAGGTGTTCCAACTTTACAATATGCACCGTGGGCAATCTTTAATTATACAATGCCAATAGTGGTTATTGCGCTCAGCTTCTTTGGTGTAACTGTAGCTATGATTGAAGACGAGGTGGCGTCAAAGAAAACAGCTTAACTGAAGATCGAGTACAGAAAAATATGGTACACTAAAGCCGGAGGAAACTCCGGCTTGTTATCATTGTGAGTAAGTTACTGGAATAGTTCTGTTGATTTACATAGTGGAAAAATATGAAGGAGATATCTATGAGAAGAGCCTTATTTAGGGTGACAATATTTTTCGTGTTGATTGTAGTAGCATTTACAAACGAAATGATAAAAATTGATTATAATCTGAATCTTATAGAATATATCTCCCTTTCTAGAGAGTATTCGGCTTATGAAAGAGCAGTGCTCGAGAATCATGGAACTATTATTTATGGTGGGAATATAACTGAACCCCCACTTGGAAAATACTATGAAGACACAGGTCAATACTTAGGTCTTGTAACAGATTTTATTTATGCACTTGCTATTGAACTAGAAACAGACATAGTGATGCGACCTATGGTTTGGGACGAAGCGCTGGAAGCGTTGAAAACAGGAGAAATTGATTTGTGTGATCTAACCCCTTCTAGTGAAAGGTCTAAGTATTACAGTTTCACAGATAAAATTTATGACTTAAATGGTGTAGCACTTGTTAACTCTGATGCACCGTCTATAACACATATATCTGATTTGTCTGGTCAAAATGTTGGAGTACAGCGTGGGGATTACATCATTGAAAGTCTGAGTGAACAGTCTGTTTATCCAAACTATCATTATGCAGACGACTTAACAACGGCTCTAGAAATGCTATTTAATGGAGAAGTAGATGCTATAGTTGGTGATGAGCCAGTAATCATTAATCACTTAAATGACGCAAGAAATGTAAATAAATATGAAATACTTAATGAAAAAGTGTACGAATCATATGTATCTTTAGGCATTCCCAAAGACCGCTCAGAGTTAGAACCAATACTTAATAAGGCAATTTTTAGAATGAAGAAGTCTGGTATCCTATATAAAATACAGGGTAAATGGCTTGGTTATAATACTGCTGCAGAAGAGAAAAGAACGAATGAGAAAATGAAGAGAACGGTCGCTGCCATATTTGCATTGTTTGGAACTGTTATGTATGTCGTTTATGCATGGAATAGAAACTTGAAAACATTGGTTGATAATAGAACAGTGGAGTTAAGAACAATAACGTATGAGCTTGAAACGATATTGAACAATATTAAATCAACTATTCTATTAATAGACAAGGATGGAATAATAATCAAAGTTAAAGGTGAGATTCCTGGCATTAAAAATATGAGTGAACTACCAAGTCGTATTCAAGAAATTGATTTTCTTAATATATTAAAAGAATCGTTAAATCAATCAATACTTATAGAAAATGATAGAGAAAGGAATAAGATAGATCCCATAAATGTAGATGTTAATTATATCAATCGGATTTACGAATGTTACTTAACTCCAATTGATGGGTTGGATCCTTTAAATCTAATAATCATAACAGATGTTACCCTAGATAGGATTCAAAAGAGTCAATTGATTCATACTAATAAAATGGAAGCGGTGGGCAGATTGGCTGCAGGAATAGCTCACGAACTAAGAAACCCACTTGGGATTGTAAGAAATTCTACTTTTATTCTTAAAGATGTACAGAATAGAGACGATGATGAATTAATGGCTATTTCAGCCATTGATAGATCGGTAGATCGTGCTGGGAAGATTATAGAGAATTTATTGAATTATTCAAGACTCAACGAATCAAAAGATGGCGAAATAAAACTTAATGACATGTTAGAGGAAATTATAAACTACTATAAAAAGAGTATTGATAATGCCAGAGTAAAATTTAGATTACATATTGAGCCCTTAGATATGTTCCTATCCAACGAAAGTGCAATAAGGCATATTGTTATGAATTTGGTTGGAAATAGCGTAGATGCAGTTGCCGATGAAGGTGAAATTGACATTCATGTATTTGTGGAGTCAAATCAAGTTAACATCAAAATATCTGATAGTGGATGTGGCATTAGAAAAAATGAGTTAGATAAAATATTTGACCCATTTTTTACAACAAAATCAGTTGGAAGTGGTACAGGTTTGGGACTCTATATTGTGCATTCCCAAGTTGAAAAAATTGGGGGAACGATTGAAGTTCATAGTGAGTTAGAGGTTGGGACTACATTTGTAGTGTGTATTCCTGTTATGAGGTGACTTGACATGCTGAAGGTTTTAATAGTAGACGATGAACTAGACTTTAGAAATTTACTTAATATCATATTAAAAAGAAAAGGATTTGAAACTATGATGGCCTCAAATGGTGTTGAGGCTAAGGAAATCCTTAAGAAGTATACCTTCGATGTAGTTTTGACAGATCTGGTGATGGAACATTGTGATGGTATTTCATTACTAAAACATATTACAACGAACTACATTGAAACTGAAACGATTATAATGACTGCTTACGGCAGTGTTGAGAATGCAGTAGAGGCAATGAAGTTGGGAGCGTTCTCTTATTTTATTAAAAGCAATGATCCTCAAGAGATAATATTCGACTTAAGGAAAATACAAAAGATTAGAAAACTGCATAACGAAAACCAAATGCTTAGAGATTCTATTGTTGATCATAATATGATGCTTAATTCTAAGAGTAAAACATTTTGTAGAGCCTTAGAGTATGCAAAAAAGGCTGCCAACTCAAATGCTAACATTTTGATTCTTGGTGAATCGGGTGTAGGAAAAGAAGTCTTCGCCAAATTCATTCATATGAACAGTCCTAGAAAAGATCAAGTATTTATGCCTGTAAACTGTTATAGCTTTTCTGACTCACTAATAGAAAGTGAATTATATGGGCATGAGAGTGGGGCATTTACTGGATCTACTGGTAAAAGAATAGGTCGGTTTGAAGCAGCAGATCAAGGCACACTTTTTCTTGATGAAATTGGCGACTTGCCTTTGACAACCCAGATTAAAATTCTTAGAAATATAGAAGACAGAGAAATAACACGTATAGGAAGTAATACGCCCATTAAAACAGATTTCAGGCTTATTTCTGCAACGCATAAAAATTTAAATGAAGCTATAGAGGAATCAAATTTTCGTGAGGATTTGTTCTATAGGATTAGTACGGTTATTATTGAGATACCACCTATTCGTGAAAGAAAAGAAGATATTCCTATCTTAGTAGATCACTTTATTGAAAAAGCATCACTTGAGTTGAAAAAGAAACTAAATTATATTGATCCTATTTTGAAGAAGATGTTATATACATATGAGTACCCAGGAAATGTAAGGGAAATGAAAAATATTATCGAACGGCTGGTGGTACTGTCATCAGATGGCAAACTGACAGTTGATGAAGGGTTTAGTTTAGGAACACAAAGATTAGAAGCGAAAAAGCAAAGTTTAAAAGAAGTTAGACAACAAGCTGAAAGGAAACATATAATCGCAACACTTAATAAATTTGATCATGACTTTAATAGAGCATCGAGCATACTTGAAATAAGCAGTCGACAGTTATACAACAAATGTAAAGAGTATGGAATAAAAAGCAAATAAAAAATCCTCATGTCATCAGAGAATGACATGAGGTATATTTTTAATGTAGAAGTCGTCCATACTCAACTATAGTATTGCTATGAAGAACAATATTAAGACTATAAATAAATCCCCATACAGCTAGACCTGCTGCAAATAGGTGTAATAGAATGATGAGACGAGTCGTGGACTTGTTTTTTAAACACTCATAAATGTTAATACAAGAGATTAGAAAAGCCGAGAATAAAATAACAGGACCAATCAATATAAGATTTGTATTATAAACGTATATACCTGCCATAGCGGTTGTAACAAGTATAACGAGTCTAAACTGGTTAAATTGGTGGAGTAAAAAATTCATTCAAGAGCCCCTTTTGTCATTATGTATAATTAATTTCTTTTTAGTGCCAAACTGATTATATCAAATTATACAGAAAAAGGAATAGGTAATTTCGCTCAAATTGGCAGATATAGTATTTATGTTAATATTTAATGAGGGAAGTAATAAAAAATTGTGAATAATTACCTATGAAAAGATGTAAATATAACTTATAATCGTGGCAAAGTGAATGAGGAGGGTATTAAATGCCGTATTTTGTAGCAGTATTTGAAATGGTAAACAAAGAAAAAGATAAAGAGATTTTAGATGTACATATTGATTTCTTAAATAAGAACATTGAGGCTGGGAACATATATGCTAAGGGTCCATTCATGGATCACACAGGTGGCCTAGTAATTTATAAGATGGATTCATTAGAAGAGGCACAAGCACTTGCTGAGAGCGATCCTGTAATTGTTGAAGGCACACGCAAGATGATGTTTAAGCAGTGGAAGAGTACATTCCCAGAGTAAATTATATTATCTCAAATAAAATCGCCCAAAGGGGCGATTTTTAGTTTTTTGAATTTACAATGTTAGTTAATCTGTTCAAGCTTCAACTCAAGCTCAGTAGGTTTTCGAATCTCATGTCTTAAATAGTTCTCGATTTCATGTTGATCACTTTTCTCTATAGCTAATGTAATTATTTTAGACCCTGTATAAGCAAACGCCTTTTTCTTCATAGTAAGATTCAGTTCAGGATCGGTTTTCGTAGTATTAATAGAATATTCTCTGATATGGTCCCAGTTGTAGAACCTTGATTCCACATAGATACCATTGCTATATATTCCCGGTGTAAATATAAGAGAGAAGAGCTCAGATGAGCCACCAATTAAATAAACCAAAGACTGAATTCCAGTATCCAAAATGAATCTAAAATCCCTTAACAAGCCGTATTCTTTACGTGATGTATTCTGTAGAAGTCTTCTGAGGCGGTCAAACTTATCCTCATCAAAAAGCTCTAATGGAGATTGAAAATAGGTTGAGTATATTGTGAGCGCGTCAAAATTCAATTTTTTATATGCTAAGAATATTATGAAGGCTAAACCTAAAAAAACGAAAAACAGTTTCCATAGTTTGCTCGACAAGGCATTATCAAATTCGTAATATATGTCCCCTCTATCCGATGCTAGGGTATAGAACGTTAAAAAATTTATGATTGCTCTTATAAGTACGATGCTTGGTAGAATGAGCGCTATTAGACTAATCATGTAAATCCTCCTAAATAATACAACTGAGAATATACTATCAATACATTCGATTAATTTGTATAATTTTAGAAAAAATGTATTTTAAATGTCATAGTGTGCTAATATTATTAATGAATATTGTGGATAATTGTTGATGATTCATGTATATGATGTAAAATGTAATCATGATTGTATTTTAACAAACGTTAACAATTAATCGCGATTATTACAAGGGGGATATGAATGAAATTTCAAACTAAATTAACACTTACAATTTTAGCACTGATTATTTTAACCAGTGGATGGTTAACGTATCAAAACATGGGTGCAGTTGAAGAACTGTTCAAAGAAGAAATGAAAAGTGAAGGTTTTTCACTGGCTGTAACGGTAGATGAAAAGTTAAAGACTACTAATGAGTTCGAGCAGATGTTGGAAGTACTGATGGAAGAAAGGATCATTCAAGCAAGCCAGGCTATTGATCTACTAGATCTTGAAACAATTACAAATCAGGATTTAATTCGGTTAGCTCCAAAACTAAACATTGATGGTGGTATTTTTATTATTGGACCAGATAGAAAAATTGCTTATTCGGATATTGTAGATTATGTTGCATGGGAATATCCTAAAGGACATGCAATGGACCCAGTCTTTAATGGACAGCAGTCTTCATATATGGAAGACATACGCGAAGATTTGATTTCAGGCGATCTCAACAAATATGGTGGTATTAAGTTAAGTACACCAGGCTATTTTGTACAAATCGGTATTAAGGCAAATACGATTAAAGAGTTAAAAGATCAGTTTAGTAAAGATGAGATCTTAGCAGAAGTACAGTTAAATTCGGATGTTATGTATGCTGTTATGCTCGATCAAACAGGTCTTGCTTATGCTGGTGAACCGTCGATGATTGGCACAACTTATACAGATGAAGTCACAATTAATGCCACTCAAAACGGTATTGAAGGTGCGGCATACTGGGAAGATGATGCAACAGGTATACATGCCTATGACGTTCAAATACCTTATTATGAAAATGATGAACTAATGGGATCTATATGTATAGGTCTTTCATTAGAAAGAATGGAAGCAGCACTTGATGTCAGCTCACAAAAATCAATAGTTTCAACTATAATTACGTGTATCATCGCAGTGGCAATTATGATTTTACTTATACAGATTTTAATCAAACCTTTGAAAGTCTTAAGCGCACAGTTAAAAGATATAGCTAAAGGTGACTTCACAATCGAACAAGACCCTAAAATCCTTAATCAAAAGGATGACATGGGTGTCATTGCCAATGCAGTACAGGACATGCGCATTGACTTAAGTCATCTAATGACTGACCTTAAAACGGATGCTAAGAAGGTTGAAGATGGCGCTGATCAACTATCCGAGATCATGGGTGAAACAGCGCGTGCTATTAGTGAAAATGCACGTGCGGTTGAAGCACTTGCAATTTCAGCATCTGATCAAGCACAAGAATCAGATAAAGTTTCAGAAAGTGCAAATACGTTAGGAGACAAGGTAGATCAAGGACATGTAAGTATAGAACAGGCAAATGAACGTGTTAGTTCGGTAAATGAACTGAGTGAAGATGGTGAAAAGATAATATCTGAACTTGCTAAAGTTATAGAGGACAGTATTGATAGAACACACTCTGTTTCGATGGGAATGGTAGAGGTTGAAAACACTGTTGGCAACATGAGGGACTTTACAGAACGTATCCGTTCAATTTCTGAGCAAACAAACCTTCTAGCACTTAATGCATCAATAGAAGCAGCAAGAGCTGGAGAAGCAGGCAGAGGTTTCGCAGTTGTAGCAGAAGAAATAAGAAAATTAGCTGAAGAAACAAGCATGACTACTGAACAGGTTGAATCGATTATCGGAGAAATCTCAGATAAAACCAAATCAGCGTCAGACAATATTAAGGCTATTGGTAGCATTTCTGAACAGCAACAGTCTTCTCTTAAGAATACACTTGAGATATTCAGTCGAATTCAATCGTCGATTGAGGATCTGGTAAATTCAATGGATGAAGTTGTTTCAGTAAATGACGCTGTAGGAGAGCGCAAAGAAGTAATTCTTGGAGCGGTTAGTGTTTTATCAGAACTTACTTCAAATCTTTCAGCAACATGTGAAGAAATTTCAGCATCAACAGAAGAGCAAACTGCATCGGTGGAAGAAGTAAATGCATTAGCTGAAGCAAATAGAGATGTAGCACTAGAACTTTCTGAAAGAGTTTCTAGCTTTAAAACAATTAAATAATCAATTATCACTGATAAATGTGTAAAAAAGTAACCCTTTGATCTTTCAGAGGGTTACTTTTGTTTAAGTATTTGATCTAAGTATTGGATTTAAGTAACTGATTTAAGTATCTAGAGGAATATTTTTAAGGTCTGTTTTATTATGACCTGCAAATTTCTTAGAAAACCTAACTTTAATGGCTATAAATGCTTCTAGATCATTTAAATATTGATATAATGCGGCTCTATTTTCAAACTCGAGTCTTGTTTTTGGTAGCTCTGAAGACTGGAAATCTTCTTTGATTTCGTTTAGACGCGTATGTAAAGTTGTCCCGTCATTCCCTTCGTTGTATTCGAAAGCCAAACGCCCGGTAAACTTACTGAGAATAATTGCCTCACCTTGATCGACAAATACCATGTCTAGATGTTCACGCATGTATTTTAATCTATCCACTTGTGTTTGTCTCATTTGGAAGTACTCAAGATAGTAATTGTTTTCGTACAACATTTGATTATTCATGTAAATATACGACTGTTTCTTTGCATCTTTTATGAGTGATTCAAGCTCCAGAATGGATGGTTCTTCATCGTGAATCGTACAAAGATTTCTCATATTAAGGCTCATGGTCCATAACAATGATCGAATTTGCTTTTCAACTTGTTGTTGCAAAGTAATAATATCCTGTTCCTTATTAGGCATATGCAAGTTAAGAAGGAGAGCAACAACAGCCCCAAGAATAACAAGCAGAAGCTCATTACGCATAATTGCTAAATCAATATTTCCAACAATAATGAGATGAGAAGCCAGCACAGTATTAACAATAATCCCTTCAGCAGCATGTAGTTTAATAGTTACAGGAATAAATAGCAGTAAAAACAGGGCAATATTAATGACCTCAAAACCCAAAAGGCTGAACACAAGACCTGAGATAAATAAACCAACAAGAGAAGAATAAATACGCCTCCAAGCAACACGCGCCGAATCCTTCTTGTTGTCTAACATATTTAGCATTGCAATGACACCAGCAGACACTGCAAATTGTAATCCTAAAAAATTAGCTATAACAATAGCCAATCCAAATCCAATACTCATTTTTAAAGATCTATACAAAAGCGCGTTCATAAGTCACCCCACCCAAATTTTTCTTATAAGTAACCATAGTTGATTCGTAGGTAAAAGTCAATGGAGTGCAAACATTATATTCTCTAAAATAAAAAACTCTAAAATGATTTATGGTTCAAGAATCAATTTAGAGTTTTTTGAACATGTAGGAATATAATTTTGCACTGATGGAGTGCAAACATTATATGTTATTGAACAAAATATTCTTGAACTTGACCCAATAACAATAACTAACATCAAAAAAAGTTGAACGACTCACAATCACATGCTATACTATCTAGAAATAAATGTGAATCGAAGGGGTGGGACATAGTGATTAGAAAATTAACAAACGATGACTGCACAAAAACTTTAGACTATTTAAGCGCAGAGCCTGCAATCAATCTATTTATCATTGGAGATATAGAAGGGTTCGGACTTGATGTAGATTTCCAAGAGATCTGGGCAGAAATAAACGAAAAAAATGAAATAGAAGGTTTAATGCTTAGATTCCATGAGAACTTTATTCCTTATTCTAAGAAAAAGGACTTTGACTGGACTGAATTCAAGAAGATCATTGTGCAATTTGAATCTGAAATAGAAGGACCTGTGATGATGTCCGGCAAAGAGTCTATCCTAAATCAGTTTGGTGACATATTGCCAGAATATGAACGCAGAAGTACATACTTCTGTGAGCTTACATCTAGAAGTAAACTATTACTCCAAGGTACTGAGAATGTCAAAGTAGCCACGGCGGATGATAGCAAAAGGGTATATGATTTAATCGACAATATAGAAGAGTTTAGTGGAAGTATTAATGAAGTTGAGCGTATCAAGCACAAAATAGAAACAAATACCGGAAGAATATATTATCTAGAAGACAAGGGGCGAATGATGACGGTCTCTCAAACCTCTGCAGAGAACTCTATGTCTGCAATGATAGTTGGTGTAGCTACATTACCTGATTATCGAAAGAGTGGATTCATGAGCACCTGTTTGTCTAAGTTATGTGATGATGTCCTCAAAGAAGGTAAGTCTCTCTGTTTATTCTATGACAATCCCAAAGCAGGCAGAGTGTATCATAAGTTGGGATTTGAAACACTGGATATGTGGAGTATGATTAGTTTAAGAGCCTAATAAATAGAAAAAGTATCAGTTAACAGAGATCTCAATAATAAAAGACTTGGTAATTGTATCAACTTCACTCAAGGCGTTGATCAGTTACACAAGTCTTTTTATGTATTAATATTAAATATCGTTTAGCAAGTGTGCCAATTCTTTCATAGACTCTTCAGTCTTTTCGACAAAGTGACTTTTTAGAGCGAAACACATTGGGCAAACATCTGGTGGTCCATCACCCGTATGCATATGACCGCAAACATCACAAATATATTCTTTCATCAAAACCCTCCTCAAAATTGTTTTTTAAACGTCCATATTGGTTAATATAAGTATATGAAATAAAAATACCCTAAACAAGTGTATATATGCACAAAATCAAATCCAATTGAATTAATTTGATAAAAAAAACAAAAGTTTATAAAAAGGTCCCTAAAATAATGAATTGCTCCGTATATTATGTCAAAGCAAAGGAAATTAAGTAATTTCGAATGATTAAAACGGAGAGGATGGAAATTATGAACAAATATTTAGCTATCGCACTGAGTGTAATGATTGCAACTGCAGGAGTACCTACATTTGCAGATACTTCAGTAAATGAGACAAGTGTAGAAGAACGTGAGGATATTGATCTAAATGACGAACTTGGAATATTGATATCAGAAGCAGTTGAAGTTTACTTAGAAATCGGTGATGATAATGAGGACTTGTCGGATGAGCTTTCTGAAAAAGTTAGAGAAGCGTTTAAACTGTTACTGAATAAAGAGGCTGATGATGACGCGTTAAGAGCTGCTGTAAATGGACTTGAGGAAACACTAGAAGGTCTAGAAGACGAAGATGAACTTGAAGACCTGGCTCGAGAAGAAAAAATACTTGATAAAATAGTCAATTTAGGTAAAGAACTAAAAAATAATGAATTAGAGCAGAGTAAAATTGACGATATTATTGATGAAATTCAAGATTTATATCAAGAGCTTGAGGAAATAAATAATGAAGAATTTGAAGATGAAGACTATGAAGATGAAGACTATGAAGACGAAGACTATGAAGATGAAGACTATGAAGACGAAGACTATGAAGACGAAGACTTTGAAGATGAAGACTATGAAGACGAAGACTTTGAAGACGAAGATTATGAAGACGAAGACTTTGATGACGAAGACTTTGAAGATGAAGACTATGAAGACGAAGACTTTGAAGATGAAGAATTTGAAGATGATGAACTCGGTTTAAAGTATAGACGCATTAGTGAGCTATTAGAGGAAATGGAAGAATTACAAGAATCATTGAATGAAGAATTCAACATTGAATTAGAATTTGATTTCGATTTTGATGATGACGAAGACGAATTCGAAGATTATGACGACGAAGATGAAGACTGGGACGATGAAGAAGAATTCGAAGATTATGATAACGAAGATGAAGACTGGGACGACGAAGATGAAGACTGGGACGATGAAGAAGAATTTGATGAAGATGATAAAAACTAATGGTAAAATAAGAGAGGACGAACATATGGGATGCCAATTTGGCATCCCTACTCTTTAAAGGAGGCACGATTATGATTGTAAGACCCCCAGAAGAAATAATTGAATACATACGTGCCAATCCTGACCAAGCCGAAAAATATGTGGATGTTCTTATTGAAACTAATTTCCCGTTTATTGTACATACAATATCTCAGACCACTGGCAGATATGTAGAAGTGGAAAATAGTGAAGAACTAAGCATTGGACTAATGGCGTTTAATGAAGCTATATCGAAATATGATCATAGTAGAGAAGCTGCATTTCTTAGTTTTGCAAGATTAGTGATTACAAGTCGAATTAAGGATTTTATGAAAAAAGAAAACAGATACAAGAAATCAGTATCACTTGATCAGATAACAGAAGAACAAGGCGACCAATTAGCTTTGTCTCAGAAGTCATTTGAAAATGATATTTCATTAGAAGTTGAAGAATGGGAAAAAATTATTAACAAGTTTGGATTTGACTTAGAGGATCTTGCGATTGATTCTCCCAAACATGTTGATACAAGGAACAATGCTGTTAATCTATCTGAAAAGATAAGTGAAGATCAAGAGATTGTTGATCACATGTACGAGAAATATAGATTACCAAGTACAAAAATTATTCTTAGATTTAGAACAACAAAAAAAATAGTTAAAAGAAGCAGAAAATTTATAATAGCCACAGTTGTAATTCTTACAAAAGAACTAGATTTATTAAAACAGTGGATATACCCTAAAGGAAAGAGGTGTTCATCATGCTAAGACATGGATTAGTCATTAAAATATCCTCTGATTACGCCATAGTAGCAACTGATGAATCAGATTTCCTTAAAATTAGTTTGAAAGATAATATGCGAATTGGTCAAAAAATATATGTTAACGAATCTGACTTAATTCGTATTGAGAATAAAGAGCAGAAACGCACGTATAAGAAGGCAATGTATGCAGTTGCAAGTATTGCTGCAGCAATTTTGATAGCAATTTTGATTACAAATCCATTCACCAATATAGTTGTAACACCTTATGCTGTAATAAGTCTTGATATTAATCCAAGTTTTGAGATGAAAATCAACTCGAAGTTTGAAGTGATTGAAGTGTCAGCGCTTAATTCTGATGGTCAACAAATATTAGAAAGCTCATTTAATGGCTTACCACTAGATGTCGCAGTAGAAGAACTTATCAAGGATGTAAATGATGCAGGTTACGTATCAGATGAGAATGCAATACTGGTTTCGACTGTAGACTTTGATAATAATATTGATGAAAAAATAAATAAATTTGTATTTAATGGAATTAAAAAAGCAATTTCTGAAAATCCTCAACTTAAGGATACCAAAGTAATATTTATTATTGCTGATACTGATGATTTGAAAGAAGCTGAAAATATTGATTTAAGTGTAGGTAAATATAAATTGTACGAGTTAAGTGATGATCAGATGGATGATGAGATTGTTGCAAACACAAATGTTTCAGATTTGATCAAGTCGCCTGAGATTGAAGAGGATCTTAAAACAGATAAAGATATTCAAATCATTACTGGTGAGGAAATTGAAAGAATTAATAATATGGAAGAAGACATTCATGAATTAGATGAATCCATTGAGCAGATTGAAGACCTTTTATCCGATGAGCAATTGATAGAGTTCGAAGAAGCTTTAGATCAGATTGAGTTACTCGAGAATCGATTTAATGACAAGGACGAAGAGATTGAGGAGCTTTATGATGCCATTGAGGATTTGAAAAAAGTCATTGAGGATTATAAAGAAGAATTAGAAGAAGAATTAGATTTCGAAGAAGAAGATGAGGATTTAGATTTCGAAGAAGAAAATGAGGATTTAGACTTCGAAGAAGAGGATGAAGACTTAGACTTCGAAGAAGAAGATGAAGACTTAGACTTCGAAGAAGAAGATGAGGATTTAGACTTCGAAGAAGAAGAAGAAGAAGAAGATTTAGATTTCGAAGAAGAAGATGAAGAATTAGACTTCGAAGAAGATGATGAGGATTTAGACTTTGAAGAAGATGATGATGATTTAAACTTCGAAGAAGAGGATGAGGATTTAGACTTCGAAGAAGAAGATGAGGATTTAAACTTCGAAGAAGAAGATGAGGATTTAAACTTCGAAGAAGAAGATGAAGATTTAGACTTTGAAGAAGACGAAGAAGAATTTGATGAGGATGATGAATCGGAATTCGAAGAAGATGAAGACTTTGATGACGCGTAATACTATGTTTACAGAGTTACTAAACCTCCATGCGTATTGAGTGTATGGAGGTTGTTTTATTTTTTGAATTACTTTACAAAAAACGACTAAAGCAGCATGTGATTCGAAAAAATAATAATTGGTATAAATAGAACAAGAAGCAATTATGTTTCAAATATATAACCATAGTAATAATTCTAACAATATATGAGTAAATTTCGCAGTAAAATATGAAAAAGGGTGGGGGACTCATGTTTCAAAGAATTCGTTCAAAACTGGTTAATAGAATTACATTTATCATCTCAATCGTACTTATTATGGTAATGGGAACGGTAGGGGTTATCAGCTATAGAAATACATCACAAATGGCAATTAACAGACTAACACAGGAGACAAAACTTAAAGCAGAATCCATATCAAAAGATGTACAAAATATTTTTGAAAATGCAAATATTGTTACAGATCAAATGGCCTTTCATAATGAAATACAGCAGTATCTTAAAACTACGGACAGCAAAGAGAAAATCACAAATAGTAAATATTTCGAAAGTGTGTATGCTACATTGGTCAACATTGAACAAAGTAGTGAAACGCACTTTTTAGTATGGGTAGCAAATGAAAAAGCAAATTTCTATTTAGATAGTTTTGGCAACATTTCAGGGGATGATTATGATGTCAAAAAAAGACCCTGGTACAAAGTTGGTATGAATGCAGAAGGAACAGTTTTTACACCACCATACGTTGAATGGATTACAAGACGTGTGGTGATATCGTCCATTCGGGCGCTGAGGGAGAATAATGAAGTATACGGCTTTGTTGTTGTAGACATTGTACTTGAAGATATTCCTAATATTTTTGACGAAAATAGGTTGTTTGAAGGAGATCATAGCTTTCTGATTACAGGGGACGGTACCTATGTATATCATGAAGAAGCACAAAAGGTTTTGAACTCAAAATATACAGATAAGGAAGATCCACTAAGTGAGTATTCTGAGGTCATAGAAGGATTGAGTGGTGAACTTGTTTCGATCGAGTACAAAGATAGCCCTTATTTCTTAACGTCATATCCTGTCAATGATTTGGGATGGAAAGTCGTTAATCTTATCGATAAAACAAGAATAAATGAAAAAATACTCGAGATAACCAATGAAGTTTCAACGATTTTCTTTCTTGGAATTATCATTGCTATGTTGATGGTGTATTATCTTGTCAAATCTTCAACAAAACCTTATAGGGTTTTAGTTGACCATGGTAAAAATATTGAGGACGGAAATCTTAGTGATAATATTCCGATGGAGTATTTGATCAGAACAGATGAGATGGGGGACCTATCAAGATCGTTTCAGGTTATCATTGATACATTTAGAACGGAGAACGACACCCTTGAGCAGAAAATAAAGGAAAAAAACAACGAACTAGAAGCCCAATATCAGCACATATTGGAAAGCGAAAAAGCAGCTTCCCTTGGTAATCTTGTTGCTGGTATTGCCCATGAAATTAATACACCGATTGGCAATAGTCTGTCTACGTCAACCTATTTAGAAAGGGTTTCAATAGAGCTTAGAGACAAGTATAATTCCGGGAATCTTACTAAAAATGACTTCCTAGGACATATGGAAATTCAAATGGAGTCACTTGATATTTTAATTAAGAGCTTAGAACGTGCAGCTGCTATGATCAGTAGCTTCAAACAGGTGGCTGTAGACCAGAGCAGTGAACTCAAATACCCATTCGATTTACGTGAGAACTTCGAGGGCATCATTTTAAGTCTAAGACATGAGTATAAACGATCTAAACATCAAGTCATCAATGCGTGCGACTTAGGCATTGAAATTGACTCATACCCAGGTGCATTTGGACAGATTTTGACAAATCTCATTATGAATTCGTTAAAACATGGCTTTTGTAATAAAGAAGCGGGCATTATTAAGATTAGTGCAGAAAAATCAATCGATAGCTTAACGATCACATATATAGACGATGGTGTAGGGATGACACAAGAGGTCCAAGCAAATATGTATGATCCTTTTTTTACAACAAATCGAACATCGGGCTGCAGTGGGCTCGGCATGCATATTGTTTATAATATTGTGACTCAAAAGTTAAAAGGCAATATAAAATGTGAAAGTCAACTTGAAAACGGTGTTAGATTTATTATTAAAATCCCTTTGCAAACTGAATGAAGGCAGTCGAATTTTCTCAAAATTTACGATTGTTTTTCATACTTCTCACATAATTTGAGCGTAGTATTGACTCAAGAGATGAAGGGGTGAGTCTTATGTTGAATAAAACACGAATAGCGGGTATTGGAATCATGGTTGTATGTTTATTAACTTTCGGTGTAAGCTCAGAACTGAACTATAGTTTTGCAAGTGAAAAGACTGAGATGTCATCTAAGGACTTCTGGGCATTTGTTTTAGAATTAGGCCCATTACAAAATTATGATGATTTAAATGAAGTTCATGAAGTACAGTTTGAGAATAGAAAATCAAGACTTTGTCATGATGAAATGAATAGAATTCAAATTAACCGGTGAGGATATTTCTTCACCGGTTTTACAATATTACACAATTTTAAGTTAAATTTATACTTAATTGGGGTAAATATAAATTAGAGAGCAATATATAAAGAACAGGAGGATCCTATGGCTGAATATGTTATGAGGAATAATGTCAATTCCGACGAAATACACGGCTATACCATTGAAGCACCAACATTGTCCTCATGGTTAAAAAGAGAAGACAAACCTATAGTTCTAGACATCAGAACAGAAGAAGATTACAGCAATTATTATATTAAAGATTCTATTCATTCAGAATGGGATGATATAGCGTCAATGCTTCAAAATGGCACCTTGCCTAAAAATAAAAAAATTGTAGTTATATGTTATGTGGGTATATCATCAGCAGAAATTGCAACGGATTTAAGACTTGCTGGTTATGATGCATATACTCTAAAAGATGGTATTCTTGGAGAATGGCAAGAGTATGGTTATCCACTCGTGAAAAATATGAGAAAAAAAGGTTAAGAGCAGAGGCTGAACTTTATCTCTGCTCTTAATTTATGGAAGAAATATATACAAAACTGCTGTTACTAAAAAAATAGAAGTGTGCTAAAATATGCACTGACTATTATAAATATTAAACTATTTTCAAAAAATACGTTGACACCATGAATGAAAATTCAGTATAATCCCTAATAACAACACGAACACTTCGTGGCTGTTTTGGAGAAACATTAGGTATTAATTCAAAATTAATTCATACAAGAATTGGAAATGGTGATTATTATGTTAACTCGTGAATTGTTAAATGCGACATTTGAATATTTTTATTTCTTTAACTGGGGCTTCTTTTATTTTAGCGCTAGTTATTTCGCATACAAACAATTTCAGAGTAAGACTAAAACCACAATGAGAACTGAGTTAATCTGCTAATGTAAATAAGAATGCGCGCAGAGGAGTTCCTAATGGGAACTCCTTTTTTTTATATCCATTTAGCAGTTAAAAGCAATAATTCAATTTAATTACAACGATTTAAGTATATATTCCAGTTTGCAGACTTAGAGTTTTGCGAATAATTCGACTATTAGGAGGTACTATCATGGCACTAGATATACAACCGGTTCATCCGTTAATGAGTAGAGCATACAAAAATGAAGATACAGTAATACAGGTTGGGAATCACAAAATTGGTGGTGGCACACTCACACTAATTGGAGGTCCGTGTAGCATTGAATCATTAGATCAAGTTATGTCAGTTGCTGATTCTGTGAAGTCAGCAGGTGGTCAAGTGCTTAGGGGTGGAGCTTTTAAGCCAAGAACATCTCCTTACAGCTTCCAAGGCATGGGTGGTGACGGACTTAAGATTCTAAAAAAAGCTGGTATGCATAATGAAATTCCTGTAATTACAGAAGTTATGAGTACAGATGACTTTGATGAAGTAGAAGCAAGTGCTGATATTCTACAAATCGGAGCTCGTAATATGCAGAACTTCAACCTTTTAAAAAGAGCAGGACAGTCGAGAAAGCCAGTATTACTAAAACGCGGCATGTCAGCAACCATCGATGAATGGTTGAATGCAGCAGAATACATTATGGCAGAGGGCAACAGCCAAGTGATTCTCTGTGAACGTGGTATTCGTACATTTGAAAACTACACACGAAATACACTGGACCTATCAGCAATTGTTGCTGTAAAAACACTGAGTCATCTCCCTGTTATCATTGACCCAAGTCATGCTACAGGTAGAGCAGACATGGTTCCAGCAATGGCGAGAGCCGCTGTTGCAGCGGGTGCAGATGGTCTGATGATCGAGGTCCATAATGATCCAGATAATGCCCTATGTGATGGTCCACAATCACTTCGACCAGAAGAGTTTGATGATCTTTGTTCTGAACTTAGAAAGATCCATGAGGTGGTTCAAAATGCTTGATGACGTTGACTTTAGAACCATTGGTATAGTTGGAACAGGACTTATGGGTGGTTCGTTTGGTAAAGCCATAAAAAAGAGTAACCCCAATGTAGAGGTCATAGGATTTGACAAGAATGAAAAAGAACTCAATCTGGCATTGGAGCATAACTGCATCGATAGAGTTTCCAAATCACTCACAGAGTTGGGTGAGATTGCAGACTTAATTGTTTTAGCAACACCAGTAAGGACGTATGAAAAAGTGTTGCTCGAGGTTCCTACAGAAGTTTGGGAAGATACATGGTTGACTGATCTTGGTAGTGTTAAATCAATGCCTCATGAAGTTGTTGAAAGGATACTCCCCAAACATACAAAGTTCATTGGGGGGCATCCGATGGCAGGTAGTGAAAAATGTGGATGTCAGAATGGATCAGAGGATCTTTTTGAAGGTGCAACATTCTACCTAACAGCGAAAAATATAACGAAAGAGATAGATACTGATAACCCTGTTAAAAGATTGGTCGAGTCACTGGGAGCGGTAGTGAAAATAATTGATCCCCATGAACATGACAGAATAGTCTCTGTTTCAAGCCATGTGCCTCATGTAACGGCATCAATGTTGGTTCAAATACTCCATGACGACATCTCAATCAATGAAACTGGTGGAGGCTACCAAGACACAACACGCATTGCAGGGTCTGATCCGATCATGTGGACAGACATAATGCTAACAAATAAAGAAGCTGTACTTAAATCATTAGGTCAACTACATTCTGAAATACACAAATTGATGGCAATGATAGAGAGAGAAGACGAAAAATCAATATTTGGATATCTTGAAGATTCGAGAGACAAACGACTAGGTACAGGAGGACGAACCCATGGAAATCATAACAGGCGGAAAGCCATTTAGCGGAGAAATTACAATCCCACCATCAAAAAGTATTAGTCACAGGGCACTACTGGCAGCAGGGCTTTCAAATTCGAGATGTCATGTGATGAGTGCACTAGATGCAGACGATATCGAAGCAACTTTAGAATGTCTTTTATCTTTAGGCGTTGAAAGCCAAGTGGTAAAAAGTACAACAACCAATCTTGCTCTCGATGTAGATATAGTTGGAAAAGGTGCACGTTGGCAGAGCCCTTCTGTTGTAAAATCTAGAGAATCAGGATCAACATTAAGGTTTATGATTCCTATAGCAATGGTTTCAGAAGGAACTAGAATTTTTGAAGGTGAAGGTAGATTGGTAGAGAGACCCATTACACCTTATATAGATATGTTCGATGAATTTGAAATTGATTACGACTATAATGGTCAGCTTCCACTAAAAGTTAATGGACAATTGAAAAGTGGCACAATTACGGTTCCTGGAAATATTAGTTCTCAGTTTATTACAGGGCTGTTAATGGCACTGCCGGTGATTGAAGGAGACTCTAAGATCCTAGTTGAGGGCGAACTTGAGTCTGCAAGTTATGTAGACTTAACTTTAGACGTACTCGAGGCATTTGGAATTCAAATCGAAAAGACAGACGAAGGTTATCATATACCAGGCGGACAAATGTATAAAGGGTGTAATTATGAAGTAGAAGGAGATTTCTCGCAGGCGGCTTTCTTTATTGCTGCAGGACTGTTGGGTGAAAATACGCTTACGCTAAAAGGCTTATCAAGGTCTTCAAAGCAAGGTGATCGTGCCATGATTGAAATCGTTCAAGATATGGGTGGTGTGATTGAATGGAAAGACGATAATCTCGTTGTTCACCCAAGTGAATTACATGGAGCGGTTGTAGACCTTAAAGATTGTCCTGATCTGGGACCAATTGTATCTGTACTCGGTGCCCTTGCAAAAGGTAGAACAACTGTGATAAATGCAGAACGATTGAGAATAAAAGAGTCAGATAGATTGGCTGCGATGACAAGTGAACTTAAGAAGCTTGGTGCGCATATTGAAGAGACGAAAGACGGCATGATCATTGATGGTGTTAAGAGCCTAATGAGTTCAAAGGTTGAGGGTTGGAATGACCATAGAATAGTTATGGCCTTAACCGTTGCTGGTATTAAAACCTTTGGAAGTGTTCGTATTCAAGGTGCTGAAGCTGTAAAGAAATCGTACCCAGGATTCTTTGAAGATGTAAGAGGGCTTGGAGGCAGAGCTGATGTCTTTGTTGATCCGTTGACACCATTAAGGGGTGAAATTACTGCCATCGACGAATCCATTGTTGAACTTCTAGAAAAAAGGTTTGAAGTTGTAGAGGAAATTGCTGAAATTAAACAAGAAAAAGGCATCAAAGTTCTTGATCAAAAGCGTGAGGAAGAGCTTCTGTATAAACTTAAATCCAGTGTGAAAGATACCGACGAAGAAATGATTGAGTCTATTTATGAACGTATTCTTGCTGTTAGTCGAGAAAAACAATCGGAGAAAATTGCAAATCATTAAATAAAGGGATGCGAATAGACATTTAAATAGACATCCATATTGAAAAACTTGAGTAAATGGTAAATGAAACGTGAAAGATTGCGAGGTTGAGAATATGAAGAAAGTTGGTTACCCAGGGATTCGTGGCACCTTTAGTGATGAGGCAGGTCAACTATTTTTTACGGACAAATATAATGGAATTGGCCTTGGAACTTTTGAGGAAGTCTGTCGAGCTGTTAAAGATAAAAAAGTAGAACATGCAATACTACCGATTGAGAATTCATCAACAGGTTCGATTGGTGAGGTATTTGATTTAATAGAGCAATATGATTTAATGATCACAGGGGAGAAAAAACTCTTTATAGAGCATCATTTATTGTCACTTCCAGATGCAAAACAGACCAACTTGGAGTGCATTTATTCACACCCACAGGCCTTCAAACAATGTTACGAAAGCCTAAAGAAGCTTCCGAATGTTGAACACGTAGTGACACCTACAACAGCCAACGGAGCTAAAATAGTCGTTGAAAAAAACTGTTTAGGTCAGGCGGCAATAGGCAGTAAGTATGCAGCCAAAACCTATGGACTTGAAGTCATGCAAGAGGGGATTCAAGACAAGCAGGGCAATGCAACAAGATTTTTGGTGTTGTCAGACTGGGCACACATCGAAAAAGAATCTAATAAAATCTCTTTGAGTTTTGTTTTAAAACATCAACCTGGAGCTTTGGCAGGGATTTTAACTCTAATCTCTGATGGTGGATACAACCTAGCGCACATTGAATCTCGACCTATCAGAAATGCCAATTGGGCCTATAGATTTTTTATTGACATAGAGGGCAGTTTGGAAGACCTTAAAACAACTTTCTTAATCAAAAAACTTAGGACCATTACCGATGATTTTAGAATTGTTGGACAGTACAGAGCAGATGTTGTCTAAAAAATCGTAAACATACAATACAAGAACCTTTCATCCATAGATGGGAGGTTCTATTTTTTTGTACGACCTGCATCGTTTGGTGTTTACTTACCATTTAGGGGTATGTAATGAACATATAACCATCAACTATAACCATCAAAATTTAGTTGTTAAAGGAGTGGATTCTATGAATCTTAAGAACTTTAAAATAAGGAATAAAATATTGCTTCTTGCTTTGTTCATAATAGCTGTTTTCTCGATCCTCATAATGGCATATATTATACCAACAATTAACGGAATTATTGAGGAGAGAACTGTTGCAAAACTAAACGATTTGACTGATGTTCCTTACACTCAAATACAGTTGTATTATGACAAGGTAGAGGCAGGAGAATTGACCAAGGAAGCTGCAATGAAAGAAGTCTTCTCACTAATAAATATTATGCGGTACGATGAAGTTGAGTACTACTGGGTGCATGATTATGATGGTTATATGAGAATGCACCCCATAGCAGAAAATCTAAATGGACAAATGCTCTTAGACTTAGAAGATGAACAAGGGAAACTGTTCTTTAGAGAAATGAATGATGTAGTAGATGAAAAGGGCGCTGGCACAGTAGAGTATTGGTGGCCGAAGCCAGGTTCTGAAGATCCACAACCAAAACTCTCATACGTGAAGGGTTTCGAACCTTGGAGACTTGTAATTGGTACAGGGATTTATATTGATGATTTAAGAGAGTTACAAAGAACTATTTATACACAAGTTGTCATAATATCGCTCATAATTATTGCTGTATCTCTAGCTCTTGTGACCTTAATTGTTGCCCCACTGAATAAAACACTGAAAAGCATAATGATAAGAACAGGTGAGTACCAAAATCTCGATTTCAGAAATGAGATTAAAATCAACCAGCATGACGAGTTGGGTGAAATTGCAAAGGCCTTTAACCAGGTATCTAAAGGGCTTCGTGTCCTCCTAGAAAATATGAAGAATATTTCAGATAGACTGTCAACGGGTGCAGAAAACATGGATCAAGATATGATTCTTTTAAGTGAAACAACAGATAAAACAGTGGTTTCATCAGAGGAAATAGCCAAAGTTATTGCACAAACCAGTGCAGCTGCTGAAAACGTAAATATGACTGTACAGGAAATCAGGCAGGCAATTGAACAGGTTGCAGATAAAGCAACAGAAGGTGCCATGCGTGCTACAGATGTAAATGAACGTGCAGTGGTTCTTAAAAAAGACGCCAATGCTTCCAGTCAAAAAGTTACAAGCATTTACCAAGACATGAAAAAAAGACTAGAGTTGGCTATTGAACATGCTGGAACCGTAAAACAGATTGACGAACTGTTGAGCTCTATTTTAAGCCTTACAGAGCAAACCAACCTATTGGCCTTAAATGCTTCCATAGAAGCAGCTAGAGCTGGAGAAGCGGGCAAGGGCTTTGCTGTTGTTGCGAGCGAAGTAGGAAGTCTAGCAGATCAATCCAAAAATATGGTTTCCAGTATTCAAGAAACTGTAGATAGCGTTAAAAATGCAGTGAATACCCTCATATCCGATTCCAAAGAAATTCTGAATTTTATGGAGAGTCAGGTACTGGTAGACTATGAAAAATTAAATGATATAGGAGACCAATACAATCAAGATGCTGACACCTTTAATGAAATTATGACTGAACTGAGTGCGATTTCCGAAGAACTCTCTGGATCTATGGAGAACATATCAGAAAATATTCAGGATGTAGCCAGTGCATCTAAAAAAGGTGCCGAAGGTGTTGATCAGATTTTGGATATGTCTAGGGAAGTCATGGATAAGAGCCAACAAGTGAAGAAAATCATTGATGAAAGTATAGACTCAGTTGAATCACTAGAAAGTGTCATGAAAAAATTTAAAGTATAAATGACTTTACAGAGAGTAAAAGTAGGAGGGTTGAGAGTGAAAACATATAGTATTCGTGTTGTGGGACGGGTTCAAGGTGTTGGTTTTCGTTATTATACTCTTACTAAAGCAAGAGACATGGGGGTGAATGGGTGGGTTAAAAACCTTCCAGATGGTACGGTTGAAATATGTGTTGCTGGTGAGGAACAAGTTATGGATGATTTTATTGATTATATTAGAAAAGGCCCGTCATACTCAGACGTGAGTGACATCATTGTCAATGAAGTAGAGTCAAATAGTCTTAATTTCCATTCAAATGAGTTTATGATCAGGTAACGTTAAATGGCTGTATAGCATTGTGAAGAGACAATGTTATACAGCCATTTGCTTTGATTTAGATTTGATTTAGTATTACTTTTTCGATATTACTGGTTGAGCAAACGAAGCTCTATCCGCGCTGTAAACCTGTTGCACCAGTTCGGATCATTTCTTTTATACCATAATTTTGTAGTTGCGAAACAGCTGCATCGATTTTATCTTGAGTTCCTAGCAAAGAAACTGTTAATGTTGCGTCGGAAACGTCTACAACACTGCCTTTGAAGATTTCAGTTAAATCCATTACTTCACGTCTTTGTTTAACACCAACCCTTACTTTGATTAGGGCAAGTTCATTCATCATAGCGTTGCCATGACTTAGTTCATTAACTTTTAGCACTGGTATAAGTTTATGAAGTTGCTTCATCATTTGTTCGAGAAGCTTGTCATCACACGTTACGCCAATAGTCATTCTAGAAATGCCTTCTGATTCTGTAGTTCCAACAGAGAGACTGTCTATATTGTATCCTCTACGACTAAAAAGTCCTGCAATACGCGATAGAACACCAGAGTGGTTTTCTACAAGTACTGATAAATACCTTTGTTTCATGTGATCACCCCCATATCGTGCTTAGATTCGGCTGAATCATACATTCAATCAATGTACATTCTGCGTTAGAGTTGTATTCTTTAAGTGCGCCTGATAACTCGTCCAGATTGCTTGCTCTGTATGGTTTAAGACCATATGCATCAGCAATTTTGTTGAAATCTGGGTTGTTGTTAAGGTGGATACCAAAGTTTGCATCGGAACCATAAGCTTTGTCCTGAAGTTCTTTAACCATACCTAGGCGACTGTTATTAAGCAGAATGAACAGTATTGGATGTCCAGTGCCTTTTGCAATCCCCAGTTCAGCAAGCGTCATTTGAATACAACCATCGCCAGTAATACAGACGATTTGCTTTTTATGCCCCTTAGCAACAGCAGCTCCAATGGCCGCTGGTAAGCCGTAACCCATGGTACCCAGTCCGCCAGAAGTAAAGAATCTTCTTTTATTGCGAATTGGAAGGTGGCGCGCAGTCCAGATTTGGTGTTGTCCAACATCTGTTGTAATAATTGCATTTTCACTAATGTGTTCATCGATGATTTTAAAAATGTTTACAGGGTTAAATTCATCATTAGAAATGGAAGACAGGTTGTTTTCTTCTTCTAAGGAATCAAACCACTTGATCGATTTTGATTGATCGAGTTTTTCTGTCATTTGAGATAAAATTTTACTTGCATCTCCAACAACAGGGATGTGTGTATTTAAGTTTTTACCAACCTCTGCAGGGTCTACATCAATGTGAATAATACTTTTATCTTTATGTTCAAGATCAAGACCAATCACAGCTCTGTTAGAAATACGTGCACCAATTATAAGAATAGCATCAGATTCTTGAATGGCTTGTTTAGCCAAGTTGTGGCCATGGCCACCGATCAGACCTAGTGCATAAGGATGGTCCTCTGGGATAGCACCCTTGCCCATTAAAGTGTGTACAACCGGAATGCCGGATTTATCAACAAACTCGAGTAAATGCTCACAGGCATCTGACCTCATAATCCCGCCGCCAACACAAATAAGTGGTTTTCTACTTGTTTGTAATATATGAAGGGCTTTTTTAACCTGTTTAGTATGACCTTCAAAGACAGGTTTATAACCGGGAATGTTTAATTTGCCAAGGTTCATTGCGCCGCTTGAAATCATGTTATTTTGAACGTCGGATGGAATATCAACGAGTACAGGACCTGGTCGTCCTGTTTGAGATATATGGAACGCTCTTCTCATTATTTCAGGAAGCTCATTTGCATTTTGAACAAGGAAATTATGTTTAGTAAAGGGCTCAGACGATCCAATAATATCTGCTTCTTGGAATACATCTTTACCAATTGCAGTCGTTGGTACTTGACCAGAAATAACTACAAGTGGAATTGAATCTGCATATGCAGTTGCGATACCTGTGAGGGCATTTGTTGCTCCTGGACCAGATGTGACTAAACAGACACCTGCTTTTCCTTTTGCTCTTGCATATCCACTTGCTGAGTGAACTGTGCATTGTTCATGACTTGATAAGTAGTGTTTGATATTAGATTTTCTTAGGGCTTCATAGAGAGGGAGTACCGCGCCTCCTGGGTAGCCAAAGATTGTGTCAACGCCATGATCTTCAAGGCATTTTACAATATAATTTGCAGCTTGCATGTCATAATTTCCTCCTTTCGTAGAATATGAATCAAATTAGTTAGAATATTTTAAAAACCATTGTAACAGAATAAAAATACATACGTCAATGATAAATTGTATAAAAATCTGTACAATTTGTATAATGTAAGTGTCTTAAAAAATACTTGTACTTATGAAAAAATTGGCAGACTTAAAGAAAAGTCGTCTAAATGCAAATAATTAAATTAATTTAAAAAATAGTGTTGACGATTGTGTATCAGTCTGCTAGAATTACTCTCAACATCAAGAAAAAAAGTACATAACGCAAACGCTATGAAGGAACGCGATCGTTGCAGTTGTTGAGTTCAGAGAGCCGGTGGTTGGTGAGAATCGGTCTAACACGTAACAGTCTACTCATTCCTGAGCAGACATCCTGAAAATGAAGTAAGGGTGTATGTCTGGCCTCATTATCGGCCTATGCTTCCGAAGTGGAGTGTAACTGAGAGACTCATATTATATGTGAGTAACTTAAGGTGGTACCGCGGGTATATACAACCTCGTCCTTAATATTTATAAGGGCGAGGTTTTTTTAATGCACAAAATCTCAATATAGTGCGCAGTATATTGGTGGATTGTTTGCAAAGAGACGTGGTCTTTAGTCAGTTGCTTTATTTAAAATAGACAGAAGAATTTGAAAATATAGAAAATAGACAATGTTGGTAGTTAGTGAGAAAGGCGGAGTACATATGTCAAAGCAAATTAAGATATTCGATACAACTCTTAGAGACGGCGAACAATCACCAGGATGTAGTATGCGCCTGAGTGAAAAAATACAAATGGCAAAACAACTTGAAAGATTAGGTGTTGATGTAATTGAAGCAGGATTTGCAATTGCTTCAAAAGGCGATTTCGAATCTGTAAAGGCAGTTTCTGAAATTGTAAAAAACGCATCTGTAGCAAGTTTAGCCAGAGCACTTGAGAAAGATATTGATAGAGCTTATGAAGCGGTACAGTTCGCTGAGAAACCTAGAATTCATACATTTATAGCAACCAGTGATATTCACATGCAGCACAAGCTTAAAATGGCCCCTGACGCAGTCGTACGTCAAGCTGTTGAAGCAGTACAGTATGCAAAACAAAAGTGTTTCGACATCGAGTTCTCAGCAGAGGACGGCACTAGAAGTGATCCTGAGTTCTTAGCTAGAATATTTGATGAAGTTATTAAAGCCGGAGCAACGGTACTAAATTTACCTGATACCGTCGGTTATGCAATCCCTAGTGAGTTTGCAGACTTTATTAAAAAGGTAAGAGCCAATATGAAATACGATCATAAAGCTGAATGGTCTGTCCATTGTCATAATGACTTAGGTCTTGCAGTCGCAAATACACTGGCTGCAGCTGAAGTAGGAGTAACGCAGCTTGAATGTACAGTAAATGGTATTGGTGAGCGAGCAGGAAATGCAGCTCTTGAAGAAATTGTTATGGCACTACACACAAGAAAAGATCAAATGGGTGTCCATACCAACATTAATACAGAAGAAATCATGCGGTCGAGTCAACTGCTGTCTAGCATTACGGGTGTATATGTTCAGCCCAATAAAGCCATAGTAGGCGCCAACGCTTTTGCACATGAATCTGGAATTCATCAGCATGGCATGTTAGCCAACAGGTCCACTTACGAAATTATGACGCCAGAATCTGTGGGTTTAAAAGAAACAAAAATGGTTCTTGGTAAACACTCAGGTCGACATGCATTTATCGATAGACTTAAGACACTAGGTTATGAGTTTGAACAAGAAAAAATCAACGACCTATTCGAAAAATTTAAGGCTTTAGCAGATGCTAAGAAAACCATCTATGACAGAGATATTGAAGCATTAATCATTGGAGACAGAAAACCTGATCCAAACCATATTCAACTGGACTCATTCATGATTTCTCAAGGCCTGGGTATGACATCCACGGCTCTTGTAAGAATAGTCAAAAATGGTGAGCATATAGAAGAAGCGTCAAAAGGTGATGGTCCTGTAGATGCGGCTTACTCAGCTCTTGAAAATATTATGGGTATTGAAGCAAGACTGATCGATTATCAGCTTCACGCAGTAACAGAAGGTGAAGATGCACAGGGTGAAGCCTTTGTAATGGTAGAACTAAATGGCAAAAAATATAAGGGTCGCGGACTCAGCACAGATATTCTGGAATCGAGTATAGAAGCATTTATTGACGCTGTGAATCAAATGATTACTGATAATAAGGAGGATGACAACAATGGGAATGACCATGACACAGAAAATATTGGCATCAAAAGCCGGGCTTAGTGAAGTTAAGTCGGGACAATATGTTGAAATTGAGTTGGATGTTGTTCTAGGGAATGACATCACAACACCTGTTGCTATAGATGAAATGCGCAAACACGGACTTGAACAAGTACATGACCAAAGCAAAATTGTAATTGTACCGGATCATTTTACACCCAACAAAGATATTAAAACAGCTGAGCAGTGTAAGATGGTTAGAAACTTTGTTAAGGAACAATCGATTGAGAACTATTTTGAAGTTGGAAAAATGGGTATTGAACACTGTCTTCTACCTGAACAAGGATTGGTAGTCCCTGGTGATGCAGTTATAGGTGCAGATTCACATACCTGTACTTATGGAGCTCTAGGCGCTTTCTCAACGGGTGTTGGTTCTACAGACATGGCAGCTGGTATGGCGTCAGGTAAAACCTGGTTTAGAGTACCTGAGGCGATCCAGTTCAATTTAACGGGTGCACTTAATACATGGGTCAGTGGTAAAGACGTAATTCTTCATATAATAGGTCAAATCGGTGTAGACGGTGCCAGATACCGTTCAATGGAGTTTACGGGTGAGGGTCTTAAGAACCTATCAATGGACGATCGATTTTCAATGGCTAATATGGCGATCGAAGCAGGAGCGAAAAACGGCATATTTGAAGTGGATGAAAAAACCATTGAATATGTAACGGGTAGAGGTAAAAGAGAAAGCACAATTGTTAAAGCCGACTCAGATGCCCCTTATGATGAAGTGATTCAAATAGATCTAAACACAATCGAACCTGTGGTTGCATTCCCAAGTCTACCTTCAAATACAAGAACCTTTGATCAGATTGATGATATTGATATTGATCAGGTTGTTATAGGGTCATGTACCAATGGACGTATTGAGGACCTACGTGCTGCAGCAGAAATTTTTGAAAAAAGTCCAGTTAAAGAGGGTATCAGAACCATCATTATTCCTGGAACTCAGAATATATATCTACAAGCAATTGAAGAAGGGCTTGTTCAAACCTTTGTTAAAGCGGGAGCGGTTGTAAGTACGCCAACCTGTGGTCCTTGTTTAGGTGGACATATGGGTATCCTTGCAAAGGGCGAAAGAGCGGTTGCGACAACAAATAGAAATTTTGTGGGCAGAATGGGACATCCTGAGTCAGAAGTATACTTAGCTAGTCCAGCGGTAGCAGCTGCGTCTGCTGTTACAGGTAAAATTACGCATCCTAAGGAGGTGGTATGATGGGAAAAGCATTTAAATACGGAGACCATATAGATACGGACGTTATCATACCAGCAAGGTACTTAAACACATCTTCTGCTGAAGAATTGGCAGAGCATTGTATGGAAGATATTGATAAAGATTTTGCCAAAACTGTTTCTAAAGGTGATGTAATCTTAGCAGGTGAAAACTTCGGTTGTGGGTCTTCAAGAGAACATGCACCTTTGTCCATTAAAACGGCGGGTGTTGACTGTGTTATAGCCAAATCATTTGCTCGAATCTTCTTTAGAAATTCATTTAATATTGGAATGCCTATCATGATCTGTGAAGATGCTGTAAATGAATCTGAAGCAGGGCATGAATTTAATGTAGATATTAAAACTGGAAAAATTCATAATTCGACAACTGGCAAGTCTTATGTAGCCGAGCCACTACCAGAGTTCATGATCGAAATGGTAGAAATGGGTGGACTGCTGAACAGACTGAAGACAAGGGGGCAATAATATGAAAATTGCAGTTTTGCCAGGGGATGGCATTGGACCAGAGGTAACGCGTGCTGCTGTTGAAGTAGCAAAAGCAGTTTCAAATAAACATGGACTTGAGGTTTCATTTAAATATGGTGACATTGGTGGTGCAGCAATAGATAAGTCTGGCGTGCCACTACCTGCAGATACAATTGCCTTATGTACCAGTTCTGATGCAGTTTTACTGGGTGCTGTAGGTGGACCTAAATGGGATGGTGTTGACCCAGAAATTCGTCCAGAAACAGGCCTGCTACAACTTAGAAAAGTACTGTCTACTTTTGCAAATATTCGACCAGCAAAAATCTATAGTTCTTTAAGTGCAGATTCACCACTTAAAAAGGAAATTGTAGATGGTGGTATCGATATTCATATAGTTAGAGAGTTGACTGGTGGGATTTACTTTGGTGACAAAGGAGAAAAAATCAGATCAGGTGTTAAAATGGCATTCGATGAAAAAGCTTACTCAGAGCCTGAAATCGAACGTGTTGCAGTTCTCGCATTTGAAGCTGCAAGAGGTCGAAGGGGTATACTGACAAGTGTAGATAAAGCAAACGTTCTACGCAGCTCAAGAATGTGGAGAAGTGTTGTAGATAGAATTTCTGCTGATTACCCGGATGTAAAAGTGAATCATATGTATGTAGACAACGCTGCCATGCAACTGATCATTGACCCGTCTCAGTTTGACGTTATTCTGACTGCAAATATGTTTGGTGATATTTTATCAGACGAAGCGGGTGCCATCACAGGATCAATTGGCCTTCTGCCTTCCGCAAGCCTGGGTGCTGATAGGGTTGGATTATATGAGCCTGTACATGGTTCTGCACCAGAAATCGCAGGACAAGGAAAAGCAAATCCACTTGCAGCAATACTATCTGCAGCCATGTTATTCCGTTACACAGGCCAGCATGATGATATTGCAGATTCTATCGAAAATGCAGTCGAAAAAATGTTAGAAAAAGGTGTTCGAACTGCAGATATTGCAAAAAATGGTGCTAATGCGTATAAAACCGATGAGGTAACCAATGCAATAATAGACATTATTTGTAATTAAACAGTTGTGGATAACTTATATAATGTTCGGGTTATCACGAACTTTCAAGGCCTGATTGAAATATATCAGGCTTTTTCATTGCAATTTTTGTTCTCAAATATTATACTAAAGTTTGTCGATAAAGCAACTTGTCTAATGGGAAAGATAGAAATTTACATAATTAATGTTAATATTCGTACAATCCCATTTTTAGAGATTATCTTTTGAAAGAATTATATCTTACTTGAGGAATATCTCTTTGAATGAAATTGTATGAATAGGTGAAGGTTATGTATGTTTCACTGGTTAAGTATTCATAACAGTAAAAAATGCTATGAACACTTTAAAGGACATTTTAGCAAGTTCTTTAAACTAAAAAAGATGGAGTGAATACTATGACAACTCGTATAGCGGTTCTTGGTGGACCAAGATGTGGCAAAACAACTTTGATCCAACAACTTTACGTAGATATGAAAATTATGGGTCTTAATGTAGGGTATGCATTTGAGTACTCAACAGATTACTTAAGAGACAAAGGTATGATCGAAACGATTTCCGAGCAATATGGTATTTATTTAGGTCAAAAAAGACTTGAAGATAAACTAAGTGATTTCGATTATGCTTTAACTGACTATGCAACATTTGTTCCTTATATTTATGGACGTTTTATGTTGGGTGACAAGAAGCGCACACAAAAGGAAATTGAAATCCTTAAAGATCTTTATATTCTTGCTCTGGAAGACATTTCTCGTTATGACGAAATTATTTATCTTCCTAGAGAATTTGGATATGAGCAAGATGGTGTTCGCTGGCAAGATGAAGACATTGCAAAAGCTGTCGACAAAGCCATTCTAACATTCCTAGAATCTGAGAACATTATTTATACAGTTGCTTCTGGATCTACAAAAGAACGTGCAAAGAAAATCATGAAGCATATGGGTTTTACGAGTGACGTTGAGAAAAATGAAGTAGAAAAAAGTGAAGCACAGTAAAAATTAAGATATGAATAAGTAGATATTTTGAAGACATGATCCCGGATCATGTCTTTATTTATTATAGTGCTAATGATATGATCAAAATAAAAATAGAATTAAAAAGAGGGATCATATGAATAGAAGATTTAAACCATTTCCAGTTTTAAGTTCTGAGAGATTGGTTCTAAGACAACTTTCTAAAGAGGACGCACCAGCTATTTATGTTTATCAATCAAATAAAAATAATTTCCCATATGTTGAAATGAAAGTTTATGAAGATGTGAGTGAAGCAGAAAATTATATAAAAAAAATGAATGTCGGAATTCGTGAAAATCAGTGGATTGTATGGGCAATATGTTTAAAAAACACTTCTCAAGACACAGGTCACGAAACTATAATTGGAACGATTTCGATTTGGAATCTAGACTTTAAAGACAACAAAGCAGAGCTAGGTTATGGTATATTCCCAGAGTATAGAAGATTAGGCTACATGAGAGAGGCATTGACGCTGGTACAAAAGTACGGATTTGAAACCATGCAACTAAATACTCTAGAGGCATATACAAGTCATTCTAACAAACCTTCTTTTGATTTATTAACAGCTATGGAGTTTGATTTCATACATACAATTGAAGACGCTTATTCTCCAACCAAGGCATTAATGGATGTATTTAGTATTAAAAATCCGAGGTTTGAAATTAGAGTGGCAAAGAGTGAAGACATAGATAACTTGGAAGCGCTGATTCAAAAGGTACTTATAGAATCAAATGCAGAAGATTATCCTAAAAACGTTATAGACTTTATGTGTAGCTACTATTCAAAAGAAACCATACAAAAAAAGTTCAACTCCAAAATTACATGGGTCTTGGAAGAAAAAGAATCAGAAGTTTCAAATCCACTTGGAACTATTTCTCTTTGTGAAGATGAAATCCAAGCCTTGTTTGTAGATGCTAAAACACAGGGTAAAGGGTATGGCAGACAACTCTTAGAGGTTGCTGAGGCATATGCTAAAGAAGAGGGGATTGACTCTCTTAGACTCAGTGCCAGTTTAACAGCTAAAATCTTTTATGAGAAAATGAATTATGAACATGTTGAACTTGAAGACGATCCCGATTTTGGACAGGCTTATTTGATGACCAAAAAACTGTGATTAAAAGCTTAGACTATGTTACAATGTACTCTGGCTCAAAAGAGCTCTAGGAGGTTGTAAAATGAGAACAAATGATATTTTGATTGAATTAAGTAATGCGCTTGATATAGAGACCAGCAAAATGGTAGAGATCTTCAAACTCGGCGGTGTAGAAATACCAGTGGAGAAAGTAGAGTCCATGCTTTTAACTGGTGAGGACATGATCAAATGTGAATATGCTGAGCTAGAAATGTTCCTCAATGGTTTTATTATTCTAAAAAGAGGAAAACAAGAATCAAAACCTGGTAAACCTGAAAAACCACCCCTTACAATAAAAGACGGCAAACATATTAACAATATTCTTTTAAAGAAGCTGAAAATTGCTTTGTCATTATCAGGTGAAGATATGCTAGATATATTTGATCAGGTTGACGTTATTCTTACCAAAGATAAACTCACAACCTACTTTAGAAAAGAAGGACACAAACATTACAAAAGATGTAGTGACGAATACACAAGAGCATTTTTAAATGGCTTAGCTGAACTCGGAATTATGTAACATATTATATAAAATTTACAAAAAAACGACTTCAGTGCCCAGCGCTGAAGTCGTTTTTTATCTAAAGAATAACAGTAATTCAGTTTGAATGAACAGCTCAAGAGAATCTCCAATTCTAGGTGAAATGTCTCCGCTCATACTCTCAAAGTAATGCAGTTGTACACCAGACACATTCATATGAAAGTGTATGAGACCATGAACAAAGTTTTTTTCCAGTACAAGACCTTGTACTTGTAGTGCCTCATGACCATTTTTGTTGCGGTTTATAGCATGGTTTGGAATAAGTACACACGCTGCGTACTCTGGAGCAGGGCCTAAGTTTAAACCAGAGTCCTTAACAATAAAAGGCGTATTTATTGAAGAATTATCTGAAAGTACATCAGAAGGTATATCTGATGTAGTCATTTCTCTCTCTCGTTTAAAAATATTCTTAAAACCAAAGAACTTTGCCACATCTATTGAAGCGGGGGCATTGTATATGTCTGAAGGTTTTCCAGTCTGAATAATTTTACCATCAGAAATAACTGCTACACGGTCAAAGAGTATTGCAGCTTCATCGAGCTGGTGGGTTACAAATATTACTGTGATCTTTAGTTCAGATTGTAGCCGTTTTATTAGACGACGCATTTCATCACGTAATTCAGGATCTAGTGCGCTAAAGGGTTCATCCATGAGGACAATATCAGGTTCGTGAATAAGCGCCCTTGCAATAGAAACTCTTTGTTGTTGACCACCACTCAGTTGAGCAGGGGATCTTTTATCAAAGCCAGTGAGTCCAACCTGTTTTAGTAAGGTTTGTGCGCGTGTATAACGTTTAGATTTATTAATACCTCTCACTTTTAGAGGAAAACAGATGTTATCAATGACTGTCATATGCGGAAACAATAGGGGTTCTTGAAAGACCATGGACATATTTCTAAGTTCCGCTTTGGTGTGTGTAATATCTTTTCCATCCAGTTTAATAGTGCCCTGATTCAGAGAATTCAGTCCACCAATAGCCTTAAGAAGCGTGGTTTTACCACATCCAGACTCACCAATAATTCCAAAAAATTCACCCTGTTCAATAAGGAGTTCAGGCACTTCAAGTGTAAAATCAGAAGCATTATATTGTGTTTTGATATGAGTAAGTTCTAAAAGAGCCATAACTATCTCCTTGTCGTTTTTGAATCATTTGATTTTCTGTTCCCATAGAGTCTGTTTAGTACAAGATCCATGCTAACGAGTAGGAACAACGCCATGGCTGAAAACAGGAAGCCATAGGCTGATCCAATACTTTGGTTACCACCACTAAGAAAAGGAAACATAATAACAGGAACCGTTTTTATGAGTCCGCCACCAATCAGTAAAACTGTGACATACTGGCTGGCAGAAATGAGGATACATAGACTTGATCCTGCAATAAGCGAAGGTAACAATGCTGGAAATGTAACATACCATAAGCGTTGGAATCTATTGGCACCAAGCATCATGGCTTGTTCATCCCAGTTGAATCCTAAATTTTCAAAGCCAACACTAATAGCACGAATCATGTAAGGGAGTGTTGGAATAACATTTGCAAGGACCACACCAATCAAGGATTCTGTTAAGTTGAGCCTTAGAAAGGTTCTATGCAAGCCAAGTATAATAGCAATGGGTGGCAATACAATAGGCAATGAAACGAGAAGGTCTGCTAGAGCTTTGCCCTTGAACTTATATCGACCTAAGGCGTCAGCCGCTGGTATTCCAACGATTAGATTAATAATAATCGTTAAAAAAGCTATGAGCATGGTTGTCCTAAGACTTTTATATGTATCCATGTTTTCAACAAGTACATATCGCCAAGCACTTGTGTCTAACGTTCTTGGTACAAGATCAGGAAATGCCCACCTGGTTGAGAAACTGGTTATAAGCATGGTTAAGACCGGTGTCATCCATATTAAAAGGAGGAGTATCATGCTAGTCCAAAGTAATGTACGTTTATATTTACTGATCACTTATGGGGATCTCCTTTCAAATGTTTCTGATACCCTTGGGCATGTTTAAACGCCAAGTAACCCAAAATGAGAGAGATGATAAAAAGCACCAAACTCATAGTCAAAGCCATGTATCTTTCGTCTAGGCTTCCACCAGTATACATCTGATAAGCAGCGACTGAAAGGGTTTTAGGGTAAGTTGCCCCAAGCATGAAGGGAATCTCAAACGATGTTAAGGTATATGCAAAAACAATAAACCCTGAAAATGCCACAGTTGAAGCCATATGAGGCAATAATACACTCCAGAAGTATTTCTTTGGGGCCATGCCAAATATACGTGACATGTCTAGGTATTTTTTATCCAGTGAAATCATAGCTGGATAGAGCATTAAAATCATAAAAGGTGCCGTTTTCCATACAAATGCCAGAACAATCCCAAAGCCAGAAGGCGTATTGATGAGAGCTGGAAATGCACCAATTGAAGAAGTAAAACCAAGCGCATAAGAAATACGACTAAACAATCCACTCTGTCCAAAGGTCAGGAATACCAAGTATCCTGCCACGATGTATGGGATAAGCATGGGTGTCTGAAACAATCGGTTGAGTGAATCCGCTGGTTTATATGCAAAACTTTTTGTCTCTGAACGTTTTTCAGGATTATCAATAAGGAAGAGTCCAAATAAAATCAATATAGAAATGAGAATTGACAGTCCTGTTGATAAGAGCGCAAGACGCATAGAAAGCCCAAGCGAAGTATAAAACTCGCTTGAGCTAAAAATTTGCATAGCCTCGTCAGCATGTTGGAAGGTTTCTTTAAAAGCTGAGAAAACACCAATACCGATTAGGGTATATAGGGTCAACATGCTTGGGAGAAGTAATTTATAAGGTTTGTACTTTTCATTACGTAAGTAATTATTTCGCAATACTTTCATACCATAGGTCCTCGAGTACATCTACATAAGATGCAGACATTTCTGGTCGTTTGTGTTTATCAAGCACATCGGGTGTTAAAGTGGATGCACCTCTATCAATAGCGTCCAGAGTTGATTTTTGATCATCAGACAATTTTGAAACCGCTATAGCAAGACCATCACCCCATACTGAAGGTTTGAACTTCTCAACTTGTGACTCAAATGAAATCATCTCGTTGATTGTTACAAGTGCCCCAGAAGGATTTGAACTGTTAAATGGAACGGCTAGGTAGTGGGTGTTAGAGAGTGTGCCCGCATCAAGGACAAAAGTTTTTGACGACTCGGGAAACTGTCCAGAGTCTATCATACTTTGGGCATGTACAGGATTATATGACATCGTCATCCATACTTCACCAGCACTATATAACTGGTCTAGTTTACCACTATTTTCAGGGTATGTGACCCCTTCACGCCATAAGTAGGGGTCAATTTCTTTTAAGAAATCAATCCCAGGCTTAGCTAGGTCGGTAAGTTCTGAATCAGTGAGTGTATCTAAAAACTTGTCACCATCAGCTTGTATTTCAACGAGTGCATTTCTCATAAAAGCACTTCCTGTAAAATCCGGTGGTGCAGGGTACGTGAACTTCCCAGGATTGTTTTTAGCGAATTCTAAGAGTTCCATCATTGAAGTAGGAGGCTCAGCAATTTTACTTGAATCGTAAACAAATACAAACTGTGATTTGCCCCAAGGGACTTCCATACCATCTGTTGCAAGTCCAAAATCATAGATAATGTCTTTTGCACTTTGATCTACAAGGCCGGTGTAATTGGGTAGGGCACTTGCATAAGACCCAAGTAGGAGTGCGTTTTCTTTAGATAAACTGAAATTCTCACCATTGATCCACATAATATCAATAGAACCGTCTGATTTATCCACTTCTTTTTCTGTTATGAGCTTATTAATCATATCACGTGCATCCGTTATTGGAACACGGTTTAAAGTAATATCATACTCTGATTTCAGCTTGGGTGCAATAAATTGATCCATATAATTATTTACAAGATCACTGCCGCCCCACATATGGATATTGACTGTTGTTCCTTTTGCACTTTCAAGATGGTCATTCCAAGAGAGTTCATCCCAATTTGATGTCTCAATCGGAGCTGAGCATCCGCTCATAATTAGGGTTAGGATGAGTGCTGTGACGAGTAGTGCTTTTTTCATTATGATACCCCTTTTCGTTGTTGTAATTTTCTGTATAGTGTAGGCACGAGCGCTAGTAATCCCAGCAACACAAGTGCAGACAGTATAGATGGTGAAACAATATCATTTGTTGATTGGATACTGCTCAGCTGATTACCCGCATATGCATACACGAACGATCCTGGAATAATTCCAAGAGCAGTTGTCCAAATAAATGTTGTGATTGAAATTGTGCTAAGTCCAGCCATTAAATTAACTAAAAAGAAGGGGAAAATAGGGATAAGCCTTAAGGTAAGTAAATAACTTTTTCCATTCTGCTCAAGCTCCTTATTAAGCGCTTCAATGTTGGCACCATATTTGGCTTGAAAATAATCACCAAAAAAGTATCGGCTGCCAATGAAAAGTGCAGCTGCACCTGCCGTTGCACCAATATTAATAAAGGCGGTTCCAAGCACAGATCCAAATAGGAATCCACCTGTCACGGACAAGACCAGCCCTAAAGGGAGTGAGAAGGTTGTAGAGATAAAGTAGAAGGCAACAAATAGAGCCACAGCTACAAGGTAATGGTCAGCAACATAAGTTTTAAGTGCTTCCTTATTGTTTACTAAATTCTCAAAAGTAAAAATACCAGATCTATTCATCCAAGTAATAAGTACTATACATACGGCTATGAAAAGGACGCCAAGTATAAGTCTAGATCGATTAGGTTTTGACATATGACAACTCCTTTATTCGTGGTAACATATAATTAGAACATATAAAGTAAAATACCCATTTAGGGGGTATCTATTCTTGATAGAATTAGGATATTGAATATTGGACAAAGTGGAGGCAACTATGACAAACACAATGATGTTTCAAATAATCGGAATTACATTAGGTTTATTATCATCATCACTTATTGAATACTTGTTACATAAAGAGTACTTACACAGATCAGACCATATGCACCACATTACCAAACATCATAACAATTATCACGGTGAACGAAGTTATGAAGTTCCAGGGTCAAAATGGAATGATATTGCTTCAAGTCCGCACTATATTATATCAAATATTTTACTTTATTCACCATTAACCGTCCTTGCATATAATGTATCTATACCATTCGGCAGCGCCTTTGCAATGACAGCGATTGGCTATACATTTTGGATTGAAATTGCCCATTACTTGTTTCATTCTCCATCGAATTCTTCTATAGAAAAAACATTACTATTTAAAAATATAAAAGAGCACCATAGAATACACCATGTAGAATATGGTAATAATTTTGGAATCGGTTCTAGTATATGGGATCGAATTTTAGGTACAAAAAAATAGAGCTATAAAATAGCTCTCAATTTTTAATGTACAGTATCACTATTCATACACTTCGTACAAACACCTTTAATGTATACATGCTGCTCTTTGATGTTGTAACCGTCTAATCCAGGAATGTTAGCTGGATCGAGTTGAACATCTAAATCAAATACATCACCACATTCAATACATTTGAAGTGGCCATGTGTTTTCATTGCCCAATCGTATCTGGCTTCATTCTCTTCAATTAGGATTACATCTAAGATCTCTTTCTCAACAAATAAATTTAGAGTGTTGTAAACTGTCGTTTTTGAGAGCGTTGGAATTTCGGGTACGAGTTCTAAATAAATGTCATTTACGGTTGGATGGGTTAAATGTTCCTGGAAATACTTAAGAATCCGAATTCTTTGGTATGAAGCTTTTATGCCTTTTTCGGTTAAGTATTTCGGAATATCAATGAGTTTACGTTCCATATGATCCTCCTTTACGATTTATTTTACATATTTGTCAAATCAAGTAGTGACAAATATAAATTTAGAAGTATAATAATAGTGTAATGATTACAATTTAATTCTAGCACCATCAAGATGTTATGTCAATATGCACTGAAAGGGTATACTATGAAATTGAAGGAAAAACTTATTCTTGCAGAATTTGTAAACAGACCCAATCGATTTTTAGCACAAGTCAATGTGTCTGGTGAACTGGTTATGGCCCATGTGCCAAACACCAGTAGATTAACAGAACTTGCTATACCAGGCGTACGGGTAGGGGTAAGTTATCATGATGATGAGAAAAGAAAAACGAAGTACTCTTTGAGAATGATGGAAAAAGAGGGTGCTTGGTATTCCATAGATTCACAGCTTCCCAATGATTTAGTTGAAGAAGCAATCCGTAACAATGTAATTGAAACTGCTGCAAATGCTCAGGTGGTTGAAAGAGAAAAGACTTTTGGCAACTCACGTTTTGATTTTAAAGTTACTGATGAAAAGGGAGAAACACTCTATATAGAAGTAAAAGGTGTCACTTTAGAAGAAGATGGCATAGGACATTTTCCGGGAGCCCCAACCACGCGTGGCGTTAAACACCTCAATGAATTGGTGGAAGTGGTGAATGCTGGACACAGGGCCGCAGTTGTGTTTGTATTACAATTTAATGGTGCGCAAGGCTTAAAACCAAACTGGATAACAGATCCAGTGTTTTCTCAGACTCTTTTTGAGGTATCTAAAAAAGGTGTAGAAGTATTGGCTTATGCATGTACTGTTTCACTGGAGGATATAACCATGATTCACCCAGTGCCTGTAATCTATGAGGATTACAGATGACTTGAATTAGTTAATGAAGGAGTGACACAATGACAGATAACAGAAAACCAGAAGAAATGATTGTCTACACTCGTACAGGTGACAAGGGTAAAACAAGTTTATATGATACGACGAACGTCTTTAAAGATAGTATTAGAGTAGAAGCATATGGAACAATAGATGAGTTAAACTCTGCGCTCGGTATTGCAAAACACTATATTGATGATAAAAAAGTCCAGGACTTGATCCATGATATCCAGCGTAAGCTATTTGATGTAGGCGCAGAACTTGCCACAGAAGACACAAGCATCTTACTTACGCAGATTACAGAAGATGATGTTAAGTTTTTAGAAGATACAATTGACCACTATTTGCAGTTTTTCGATACACCAGATTATTTCATAATCCCAGGTGACAACCTTGCAAGTGGCTATTTGCACTTGGCACGTACCATTTGCAGGCGTGCAGAGCGCCATATTGTAACACTTATTCACACTGAAGAAATTAATGAACAGGTTTTGATCTATGTGAATAGACTGTCAGATTTAATCTATACATTCTCAAGATATGTTGAAGACAATTTTGATCGTGTTTGGTTTGGAACAGAAAGAAATCTACCGGACGACAAATAAGAAAGTAAGTAAGTTAACAAGTAAATTAAAGCCCTTACAGTGATTTTTACTGTAAGGGCTTATTTTATGGATTGCAACATTTGCTTTCATTGTTAGTAGACCTTGAGTTAATGATTTCAAGTGAGTTGAGGAGTGTTTCAATAGCACTTTCAAGCTCATCTTGTTCTTTAATGGAAAGTAGGTCAAGCTGAGACTGTACATATTCATGATGCTCGTCTTTTAGCTTGGAAGCGAATTTATGACCTTTGTCAGTCAAAGAGATCAGACTGATTCTTTTGTCATTTTCCGATTTCTCCTTTGTAACCATATCAAGGGAGATTAGTTTATTTGCCACAGTTGTAAAGGAACCTTTTTCAAGACCCAGTCTTTGGCTTATGTGGCTCATTGGAACGGGACCATCACAGAACAACATCATAATAGTGCGTGTGTGTGATTTATTAAGATCATATTCCATGGTATGTTCCTTAAAGAATTCCTTAAAAAACGACTTATCCAAACTGGGCATGATACTCATAATTTTACTTAACATAACAGGTTCGTTGATCATAATTATCCCTCGCTATAAAATATATCAATTTAATCTATCTCATTATATCAGAAGATGATTACATGATAGCACCTAAATGTAAACAAAATATTAATTAGAAATCTAACTACTTGACATTGTATAGGCATTGGAGTAAAGTGTCAATAAAGTTAGAAATCAAACCAATTAAATTTGGAGACAAAATTATAGAAATGTATATTTCGTCACAAGAAAAAGATGAAAAGGGGATTAATATGAGTAAACAAAATAAAACGGAAATGTTGGGGAGTAAGCCCATTGGTAAACTGCTCGCATCTTATTCCATACCTGCAGTAATAGCTATGATGGTAAACGCAATTTATAATGTTGTAGATAGAATATTTATTGGTCAGTACGCTGGAGAAGCAGCTCTGGCAGGTTTGACTATAGTATTTCCGGCTATGATGGTCATCTTTGCATTTGCAGGTTTAATAGGACAAGGGAGTGCATCACTTATATCCATTAGACTTGGGGAAAAGAAGCTGTCAGAAGCGAACAATGTTTTTAGCAACATGATCTTTTTATCAACATTAGTTTCATTAACCATTGCTGGGCTAATGTACTTCAATTTAGATTCTGTTCTGAAATTCTTCGGAGCAACTGCGGAAATCATGCCACATGCTTATGGCTATATGAGTATTATACTTATCGGTATTGTATTCCAGTTAACATCGTTCAGTTTAACAGGAATAGTAAGATCAGAAGGGATGCCAATGCTTTCTATGGTATCAATGATCACATCTGCATTAATGAATATTGCTCTAGATTACATATTCATTGCTAGGTTTGGCTGGGGCGCTCAAGGTGCTGCTCTTGCAACAATTATTGGTCAAATGAGTGGATTCATTATTCTTTCACAGCACTTTATTAGAGGAAACAGTCAGTTAAAGCTACAGATTAAAGGATTCAGATTCAACTTCAAAATTATAGGTGAAATACTTACGGTTGGTGCTACAATGTTCTTGTCTACGGTTGGAACCAGTGTAGCCATGTTGGCACTGAATAAGTCTTTAAACCAATATGGCGGACTTGCTGCTGTAACGTCAATGGGTGCAATAAACAGTCTATTCACCATATTCATTATGCCGGTGTTTGGTCTTCAGCAAGGTATGCAACCTATTATAGGCTACAACCACGGTGCAGGACTTTCTGACAGGGTAAAGAAAACATTAATATATGGTATGGGGACAGGTATTGCATTCTCATCTCTTGTGTTTGTAGTTCTTCAATATTACCCATCCGTTTTGATGTCCATGTTCCTAGACCCAAGTTCTGTGACAATGAATGTAGCGGTTGAAGGTTTGAAGATATTTACTCTTGCACTGCCAATTGTTTCTGTGAACCTACTGGGTACATCTTACTTCCAGTCTATTGCAGCAGGTAAAAAAGCATTGTTCTTAGGTGCTTCAAGACAATTCTTATTCCTATTGCCGCTTGTTCTTATATTGCCTCAGACTTACGGATTAGCAGGTGTATGGTATGCAACACCTATCTCTGATGTCCTTGCTGTTATTGCTACACTGTTGCTGTTGATTCCCTCTATTCGAGCATACTCTGATGGTGAGAAAAAAATTGCAACAGCCAGTTAAATTAGATTCATTAAAATGATTTGTATGAGTTACACATATAAAAGAGCCTCAAGCGTTGTATGCTTGAGGCTCTCAGACTGTAGAAAACTCCGAAGTACTGCCTTGCAGGCTTCGTTTCGCTTGAGCTACGTTTTTAAAATTCTATTTTGAAGTATCAATAATTATTCTATTTAGAAGTGTCAATAATAATTTCCAGATCCTTTTCAGGAGATTGTAAGGGTTTGAAACCAAATTTCTTATAAAACTTGTGGGCATAGGTTGTCTTTAGTCTCCACTGGGAAACATATGAGAAACTGTGGTGGTTGAGAATGTGGTTAATCAACCAATAGCCCAGCTTTTGTCCACGGTAGTGGCCGTCAATAACAACATCACTTATATAGGCATAGGTTGCGTAGTCTGTGATCACTCTAGCGAAACCTATTTGTTTATGTCCATCAAAGATACCAAAACAATTGGCATGTTGAATAGACTTCTGAATAATATGAACAGGTCTATTGGCCGCCCAGTGTACACTCCATAAAAGCCGACACACCTCGTCTAATTTAATATCATCTGGATTGTTTGAGATGTAGTACTGATGTTGTAAGTCTAAAGCATACATGGGACACCTCCTCAAGTGTTGTATGTGTTCTTATGAATAATTAAGAATAATTATACACAAACACGCATAAAAAATCAATTAAAATCAGAAAAATGATGAAAAACTCTTAAATTTCTTACATTCTTGTAATGCTTATGATTTTATTGGTTAAATCGATTGTCAATTGCAATGGTGGATATGTATACTTTAATAAGTGAGAAAATTATGAGAACCTTAATTGTAAACATATATTCAAGGGGGAATAATAAAATGGAAAGAATAATGCTGGAGAAATACGCTGACCTTTTGGTACGTACAGGTATTAATATTCAAAAAGGTCAACTTTTAGTTGTAACAACACCAATCGATTGTGCAGAATTTGCACGTATTGTAACTGAAAAAGCATACGAAGCTGGTGCTAAAGAAGTTATAGTAAGATGGTTAGATGAAGTTTCTGATAAAATCCGTTACAACATGGCTTCTGAAGAAGTATTTGATGAAGTGCCTGAATGGGTTGTACCATATTTAGAAGGATACGCTAAAAAAGGCGCAGCTTTCTTAAGAATTGCTGCATCGGATCCTGAACTCATGAAAGATGTAGACCCTAAGAGAATTGCTCGTCAAAACAAGTCATTGAGTGGTGCATTAAATGAATATAGAGCACGTCTTATGTCAAATAAGAATGTTTGGTGCGTGGCTTCAATACCAACTGAGCCATGGGCGAAAAAAGTATTCCCGGACCTTTCTACAGAAGAAGCTGTTGCTAAACTATGGGATGCAATCTTTAAAGCTGTTCGTGTAGATCAAGAGGATCCGGTTGCAGCTTGGACGACACACCAAAACAACCTGAATAAGAGTTTGGATTTCCTTAACGGTCATAAGTTCAAGTCTCTTAGATACAAGAACAGTATAGGCACAGATGTTGTTGTTGATCTTCCAGAAAAACACCTATGGTTCGGTGGTGGAGATGATTCTGCTGATGGATACCAGTTTGTGGCGAACATGCCAACTGAAGAAGTCTTTACATTACCACACGCAAATGGTGTAAATGGTAAAATTGTAAGCTCGATGCCACTGAATCACAATGGCAACCTGGTTGATAACTTCTCATTAACATTTGCAGATGGTCTGGTTGTAGACTACTCGGCTGAAACTGGTTACGAAACGCTTAAAGAACTCCTAAACACTGATGAAGGTGCTAAGAGATTGGGTGAAGTTGCACTGGTACCATTTGACTCACCAATTTCTAATCAGAATATTCTATTCTACAACACACTATTTGATGAAAATGCATCGTGCCACTTTGCACTGGGTAAGGCATACCCAATCTGTATTGAGGGTGGAAATGACATGGACCTAGACGCTTTAAAAGCTGAAGGTGCAAACGATTCATTAACACATGTTGATTTCATGGTTGGTACAGAAGACCTTGAAATTATTGGTGTAAAAGAAGATGGATCAGAAGTGCTTGTATTTGATAAAGGCAATTTCACAATATAACTAAAACTAAAACAGTCAAAAGCTAAAAAGGCTAGAATAATCGTTGGATTATTCTAGCCTTTATTTTTGTATGGATTTGAACATTTAGGCAATAAGAGAATCTTCTTTGTCAGTCATATAGACTGTGAACTGTTCAAGTGTTAATGGACGGCTGAAGTGGTAGCCCTGCATAACAGAATTCGAAATGCCTTTTAATATGTTCAGTTGGTTTTCAGTTTCAATACCTTCTGAAACAACCTTTAAGTCTAAGTGTTTTGCCAGGTCGCTAATGGTCTTGTAAACAAGTCTAGCGTTCTCATTGGTATCAATGTCTGTAATGAATTCCTTGTCGATTTTAAGCACATTGATGGGAATCTTTTCAAGATAAATGAGGGAAGAATACCCTTTACCAAAATCATCTAGTGCTATTTTAATGCCAAGTTCACTAATCTGATGTAGAATCCCATTGGTTAGTTTAAAATCTGTTAGGCCCAGTTCTTCAGTCATTTCTATAACCAAATATTCAGGTGATACTTTTTCCTGTTCAATAATACATCTTAGAATATTCGTAACCTCTTTGTCGCATATTGTAGATGTAGACATGTTAACAGATAGGTTAAGAGGATAGAAACTCTCAGATTCCCATTTCTTAAGCTGTTTGCAGGCTTCTTTAAATACATAAAAATCAAGTTTTCTAAGAAGGTTATTTTTCTCAGCTATCGGAATAAACTTGTCTGGATAGATGACCCCTTTTTCAGGATGCATCCACCGTGTTAGTACTTCTGCGCCAACCACTTGCATTGTTTTAGAATGAATCTGAGGCTGGAAGGTTAAAAAAATCTCATTGTTATCAAGAGCTTTGTTAAATTCTTGGGCAAGCTTTTCCTCTTCATGTGCCACTTTAAAGATCTCTTTAGAAAAGAGTGTATAGCCATTTTTACCTGCTTCGTGTTTTCTATAAAAGAGTGCATGATCGGCAAACTTATACAAATCCTGAAAGCTTGTTGCATGTTCAGGATAAAGTGAAACACCCATGCTCAAATTAGAAAGTGTAATAACTGAATTTTCATTCAAAAAATCCTTGATTGTAAGAAATAAATGGTCTGTGAACTGGAGGGCTGTTTGCTCATTTTGAGTAGGAAATAGGATTGAAAACTCATCCCCATAGGAACGACAGACAAAGGCTTCTTTCATAGGACTTTCATTACTTGCGACATCCTTAATGACTCTTGAGAGTTTAATAAGGATTTCATCACCGGTTTTATGTCCATATCGATCGTTAATTTTTTTGAAATCATCAATATCCAGTGTGAGAAGTGCATAAGGCGTTGAGTAATCTTTTTTCATGTGTTTAAAATGGTTCTCAAGGCCGTATTTATTGGGTAGTTTCGTGAGAGGGTCAACTAAAAACACGTCATTTATTCGTATTTGTTCTTTGTGGTCAAAATACCAAAAAGAGAGTATTGCAAGTATTGCAAACCCACTATTAAACATTAGAAGTTCGAAACGTATAGAACTATTTGCCGTTAGTATGTATATATAACTAGAGAATAGTAATCCTAAAATCATCCAGAGATAGGTTTTTTTAATGGTTATCATACGTGCCCCTAAGCTTTCTTATTAACTTATGGTAGAGAATGTTTAAACAAGATCATAATAATTATAACATTTCGACAATATTAGACAAAGGACTTTCTACAAATAAGAATAAATTGTAAACAATTATAATCTATTGTGTGTATTTTGTATGGGTTCTATTGTATTTGTAAGTACCGAGTGGGATAATCAACTATAGTGATGACTAACATGTTTATTGAGGAAGGAGTGAATCCGATGAACATCGTATTAATAATAGTATTTTTAGCGTGTTTGTTAACAGGGTTATATTTTCTTCAAACAGCAACGAGACCCAAAGTTAAAACTTATGAAAGTACCTTTCAGTTTGAAGTAAAAGAAAACAATGTAGATATTGAAGCATTTAGTAAATTGGACAAAATAGAAATGTTCTTTAAAGGACACAAAAATCATTCAATACATGGTTTTTTAATACCAAGAAATCGAGAGAAATTGGTGGTTATTAGCCATGGTTATACGCTCAGTTTAGCTGGTTCGATTAAATATGCGGATATGTTTTTGAAAAATGATTATTCAGTTTTTCTATATGATCATAGAAATCATGGACTAAGCGGAGGTGATTTTACAAGTTTCGGATACTATGAAAAAGAGGACTTAAATATTATCATTAAAAACCTCAAACAGAGGGGTTCAAAGTCAATGAAGATTGGTCTTCTTGGTGAATCTCTGGGTGCAGCAACGGTTTTACAATTTGTTGCTGAAAATGACAATGTAGATTTTGCCATAGCTGATTGTCCCTATTCAGATCTGAAGGAGCTGTTTTTATATCGAATGAAATATGATTATGGTTTTGGCTCTAAATTTATTATCAATATTGCCAGTGTGCTGAGTTTATTCATTCAAGGCTGGTCTTTTAAACATGCTTCCTTAAAAGGCAAACTGGCCAAGGTTCAAACACCAATCCTATTTATTCATGGTGAGAAGGATATGTACATCCCCAAAAGAATGTCTGAAGAAATGTATATGGAAAAGAACATCAATAAATGGTTGTATATTGTACCAGGCGCACGACATGCTCAAAGTTTAAAAGAAAATCCAGAAATGTATGAAACACAAGTGAATAGGTTTTTAAAGGAAATTCTATTTTAAGTGAGAATAGTATATTTAGAATGGGCTATGATGAGAACTGGCTCAATATTTGCATTAAATATATATAGCGATGAATATTGGAGGGAATTTAGTGCAAAAAAATATACGTGTTCAAATAGAAAAAGGAGTTCATGCCCGTACAGCGGCATTAATCTCTGGTGCGACTGGAAATATTAATAGGGAGTTTGATACAGAGGTATTTGTTAGAAAAGGAAGCACAAGTGTTCCGGCAACAAGTATGTTGGCTCTCAATTATTTGAAAATAAAAAACAATGATGAAATTGTACTTGTCGTTGAAGGTGGAAGAGCACAAGAAGCGATGAATGCTATGGAACAGTTGTTTCTCAGCGAAGACAATTTACGCATTACTGACTTAGAGAGTTTTGATAAGGTTCTTGATGCCAATTCTAGACGCTCTGAGTTTATAATAGACCAGATGCTGAACGCAGTAATTTACTGCAACAAAAACGGTGTTATGGTTCTTGTGAATGAGGCGACAGAAGCGATTGTAGGCAAAAGTAGAAGTATGCTTCTAGGTTCAAGATTAGAGGATTGTTTTGAATATGATGAAATCGGTCCATTGCTTGAGAAAAGTACATTCGAGTCAAAGCGTCTTAAGTTATTCGGAAAACATTTAGAGTGTTCAAAAAAAGAGATCCAAATCGAGTCAGGTACAGGGACTATGATCACCCTTAAAGATGTCACGGTACTTGAGAGTTTACATACAGAACTGGCAGATGTGAAAGAGGTTGGGAAAAGTTTAGGAAACGTTCTTGACCATTTGTCAGACGGTATAGTGGTCCTCGACACCTTGGGAAATGTGCAATATATGAATAATGCGTTTTCTAACCTATGCAATGTAGATAAAAGTAGTGTTGGAAGTTCACTCGAGGTAGAGAAATTCCCCTATATTTACGAGTCGCTTGAGAATGAAACGGTGTTCAATGATCGTATTGAAACCTTTAAAGGTGACAAAAAAGCAGCTGTAAGTCTGGCGCGTCTCACCATGGACGATACATTTACAGGTCTAATTGGAACCTTTACAGAGCTCAGCACGATGCGCGAGCTCATAGAAAAGTTAGATGTAGCTGAAAAAAAGGTTGAGAAACTGGAAAAGAAGCTAAGATTAACAAGTCCACTCCATGTTGCTTTTAAGTGTTTGATCGGTGAAAGTCAGGCCTTAGATGAAGCCCTCCGTGTCGCGTCAAGGGTTGCAAGTACTTCAACAACAGTCCTTGTTACAGGAGAAAGTGGAACGGGTAAAGAACTTTTTGCAAAAGCCATTCATGAAGCGAGTTCAAGAAAAGATGGCCCCTTCATTCGTGTGAACTGTGCGGCAATTCCAGAGACTTTAATTGAAAGTGAACTTTTTGGACACGAAAAGGGAGCCTTTACTGGAGCCATAAACAAACACCTTGGTAAATTCGAACAAGCTCAAGGTGGAACAATATTTTTAGATGAAATTGGTGAAATCCCTCTACAAACACAGGTTAAACTGCTTAGAGTCTTACAAGAGTTAGAAGTAGACCGTGTTGGCGGACAAAAACCCATTAAAATTGATGTACGTATCATTACGGCTACAAATAAAGATTTGTTGCAAATGGTAAGTGAAAGAACCTTCAGAGAAGACCTTTACTATAGACTAAATGTTATTCCAATAAAGCTACCCCCTCTTAGGGACCGTATGGGAGACATACCACTCCTGGTTGATTTCATTCTTAAAAAAATTGCACTAAGAGAGCAAACTGAAAAAATGCGTGTTTCTCCTAATGTTATGGACTACTTAGAATCATACACTTGGCCCGGAAACATTCGAGAGTTAGAAAACACCCTGATAAGGGCTGCGACCCTATCTGATGGTAGTCAAATACAAGCTGAAGTACTTCCACCAGTTATTACGGGTGCCAGAAAGGTCAATGGATTAATACGTCTTGTTGATGGTCAAGTACTTACACTAGAAAGCTATGAAAAAGAAATAATAAAGGAAGCATTACGTATACATGGGAGCTACAATAAAGCAGGTAAGGCACTTGGATTAACACATAGAACGGTTGGCTTAAAGGCCAAAAAATATGGATTGGTATAAATGAATGGGCACTATATTGCAAACAGAAAAAATTCTGAGTGTAGTATAGTGCTTTTATGTTTATAGTAATTCAGGTCATTTTAATGAACTTGATAAAAATTATCAAGTCATGTAGTAAACTCGGATAATAATTATCAGAAAAATTCGAAAAGTCTATCAATAGACACTGATTCTTTCAAATACGAATATATTTTTTATAGTCATAATAAACTTTTTCCAAGACAATCTTCTTCAAAGAATTTTCTATCATTTAAGTTTTTTGAATTATAATCCAGTAATATCAACATTTTGACTAAGCTTGAATGGATCTGAAATGACTATAATCAAGGTGATGAAAAAGTAACGTAATCCATCTTGGCACGACTATTGCGTTATTTATGGGTGGAGGTGATCAATTGAAACCAATTGTAAAAGGATTCGCAGAAGGGTTTGCCTATGTCATCCTCAATGTTGAAAATGAAAAAATAGATACAGGGATTCAAGAGACAATCGAAACAGACGCCGAAATGATAAAGTTTGAATCAGCGCTCAATAAAGTAACTGAAAAGTTAAAGGACATGATTGATGTCGCAGAAAATCGTTCTGACCAAGTGACAGCAGAGATCCTCTCTGTACACGTTATGTTGTTAGGGGACGAGGCATTAATAGAGGAAATTCAGACCTCTATACAAGAGAAAAGGACTGCAAGCGGTGCAGTAAAACATGTTTTTGATTCATGGATTACAACCTTCCAAGCTATGGACAATGCCTATATGCGTGAGCGAAGTACAGATCTAAAAGATCTAAAGCAGGGTCTAATTCAAGAACTGACACAGCAAAATAATAAAATAGGCGATCATAACTCAACAGGTAAAAATATGAATATACTCCAGGAGAATGTGATTCTATTTACGGATGAATTAACCCCCTCTCAGCTTGCAACAATGAATATAGATAAGCTGAAGGGCATCGTCACACGTAAAGGGGGAGAGACTTCTCACGCAGCTATAATGTGTAAATCCCTTGGCATCCCCATGCTGGTTGGAAACTATGAGGACGCCATTGGGCTCGGTACACCAGTTAAAATGGATGCTGTTGAAGGGGAACTTTATCTCAATGCAGATGAAGATATATCGAAAAGATTTTCTGATATGAAATATACCTACGAATCGTTCCAAAGTAAACTGGGAGATTTTGATTTAAAACCTAAGATCAAAGGCAAACTTCACAATAATTTAGGTGATTTAGATAATCTTGAAAATGTGGTTACATCAAGTGCAACGGGTATTGGACTTTTTAGAACAGAATTTTTGTTTATGAAAAGTGCAACGATTCCCACAGAGGAAGAACAGTTTATTGCATATAAACGAGTTTTAGAGCAAATGAAGCCTAATGTGGTCACCATAAGAACCATCGATATTGGTGGAGACAAAGAATTACCTTATTTAGATATGCCAAAAGAGGACAATCCCTTCTTAGGGTACCGGGCCATACGGATGTGTCTTGGCACACATGAATCTGTGTTTAGAAATCAACTACGGGCCATACTGAGAGCAAGCCAGTTTGGCAATGCAAAAATTATGTTCCCAATGATTTCGAACACATCAGAGTGGCTGCAGGCTAAGAAAATTTTAGAAGAAGAAAAAAACAAGCTAGAATCAGAGGCCATTGCCTTTAATAAAGGGATTCAAGTCGGCATTATGATTGAAGTGCCATCAGCGGCTATATGTTCCAAGGTCCTTGCATCTCATGTGGACTTTTTCAGTATTGGAACCAATGATCTTACACAATATACAATGGCAGCTGATCGTATGAACAATGATGTTGCTTACCTTTATTCTTATTTTGAACCCGCTGTACTTTCTCTCATAAAAATGACAATAGATGCAGCCAATCAAGCAGGCATAGAGGTTTCCGTTTGTGGTGAGATGGCTTCAAATCCATTGGCAATCCCTTTGTTGAAATCTATGGGGCTTAACAAATATTCGGTGAGTCCAAGTAGGACAGATGCAACAGGTTATGTTTTGTCAGAGTTATATACTAACCCGACATCACTTATGAGTCATTCAGAAAAGAACATATTGGACTTTGAACTGAGTAGAAAAGACATCATTGGTGAATTACAGGGATACATGGAACATGTCTTTAAAGAAGATCTACAGTGGTTATAGCTAGAGATTATGACTATGAAATATATCAGGAGGTGATGAAATGAAAACTATAGATATCGTAATCAGACATAAAGGTGGTTTACACGCTAGACCTGCAGGTCAGCTGGTAGGTGTGTCTGGAAAATTTGACTGTAAAGTTGAGTTTGAATACAAGGGCAAACAAGCTCTTGGAAACAGTATATTAAAAATCTTAGCTTTGGCAGTTCCAGAAGGTGCAACGTTTGTGGCAAAAGCGGATGGACCAGATGCTGAACATGCTTTGGCGGCGATCAAATCATTCATAGAAACACTAGAATAAGGGGGAGAAAAAAATGAAAAAAATTATCAATCAAGTGGAAAACATTGTTGACGAAATGCTTAAAGGTGCTGTTAAGGCACATCCAGAAGATCTGAAAAGAGTGGATGGATTCAATGTACTTGTTCGAAAAAATACTCCTGTAAATGGTCGTGTTGCACTGGTTAGTGGTGGCGGAAGTGGTCATGAACCTTCTCATGGTGGTTTTGTTGGTACAGGTATGTTAAACGGCGCAGTAGCTGGTGAAGTATTTACATCACCAACACCTGACCAAGTTTTTGAAGCCATTAAAGCTGTAGACGGCGGTGAAGGGGTTCTCCTTGTTATTAAGAATTATTCTGGCGATGTTATGAACTTTGAAATGGCAGCAGAGCTTGCTGAAGGTGAAGGCATTAAAGTAGGTCAGGTTGTTGTAAATGATGATGTTGCGGTAGAAGACAGTCTTTATACAACAGGTAGACGTGGTATTGCTGGTACAATATTTGTACATAAAATTGCAGGTGCGGCAGCTGAGAAAGGTGCTTCACTAGACGATGTGGTTAGAATCGCTAAAAAAGTAAATAGCAATATGCGTTCAATGGGGATGAGTTTAACGCCTTGTACAGTTCCTGCAGCTGGAAAACCAGGCTTTGAAATTGCAGAAGACGAGCTTGAAATGGGTCTAGGTATCCATGGTGAGCCTGGTACACACAGAGAAAAAATAAGACCTGCAGACGAAATTGCAAAGTATCTACTGGACAAAATTTTAGAAGATATGCCACTAGAAGAAAATGCCGAAGTAGCAATTATGGTTAATGGACTGGGTGGCACACCATTAATGGAGAAATACATTCTGAATAATTTTGTAAATGATTATTTACTTGAAAAGAAACTAGACATACATAAGACTATGATCGGAAACTACATGACATCTCTTGAAATGGCAGGATTATCATTAACAGTATTAAAGCTGGATGATGAGTTAAAATCATTGTTAAATGAGCCAGCAAATACGCCTGCATTTAAACAATTCTAGGTGTAAAGCGTTAAAAAGATGTTACAGAAAGAGCAGGATTATATGATAAATAAAGAGACGGTGTTGAAAACCATCCATGAAATCTCAGACGACATAATCGTAAACAGTGAAATGCTGAATGACTTAGATAGAGCCATAGGGGATGCTGACCACGGTATTAATATGAAACGTGGCTTTGAAAAGGTAAAAGTGGTTCTTGAAACTACAGAATTTAAGGATATAAATCACGCCTTTAAAACTGTAGGGATGACACTTCTGACAAGCGTTGGCGGTGCTTCTGGCCCACTGTATGCAACAGCCTTTCTAAAGTTTGCTGACCAGTGTAAAGATGTTGAGACAATAGACATTAAAGTATTCGAGAACATGCTAAATGCTGCGATTGAAGGCATGAAACATAGAGGAAAGTCAGACGCAGGTTGTAAGACCATGTTGGATGTATGGATTCCTTATACAGAAACTTTAATGAGTGAAGAAAGTAATGGAACATCAATGATACAAACCATGGAGAAATCCATGCGTGCTGCAAATGATGGATTTGAGTATTCTAAAACGATTATAGCTACAAAAGGTAGAGCAAGCTATTTAGGTGAAAGAAGCATTGGGCATGGTGACCCAGGTGCTGCATCTACTGTTCTTATACTTAAATCATTATCAGGAATGTTTCAGGAGGCATAATTATGGTTGGAATTGTACTTGTATCACATAGCCCCAAAATTGCGGAAGGAATCCTTGAGCTTGTTTCACAGATGGCACCTGACTACGATCAAATCGTGGCATGTGGTGGAACATCAGAAGGCGAGATTGGAACAGATCCAGCAGCTATAATGGCAGGGATTAATCAGGTAAACGACAATGATGGTGTCATCATACTAGTCGACATTGGCAGTGCGATCATGAGTGCAGAGATGGCACTTGAATTATTAGACGCAGATCTAGGAAATATTATTGTAGCAGATGGGCCTATAGTTGAAGGTGCTCTAAATGCGTCGGTAAGTGCGTCTATTGGCAGCAGCTTCGCAGATGTTCTTGCAGCAGTTGAGGATGCCAGAACATTATCAAAATTATAGGATTGACGACGAAATGCAGTTTGTCTACAGTTTAGCCTGAGATCATTTGATCTCAGGCTCTTTTAATGTCCATATTTCCGTCTTAAAGATGTGTATCCATTTAGCTACATGATTTTCGGAAAAACGAAGGTAAATCATATACCGTGTAGTCAGATGGGGACACATCGAGAATCTATTGGCAGATTATGTTTAAGTGTATCCAATTGGGTACAAATCATGTGAGAAAAGTATAATTTTTTAATGGAAAATAAAAACATTTGATAGGTTTATTTATTTAAGAATGTGTTATTGCAAGGCTTGTAAGGATTCTGTTGAAAGTTGGCACTGAACTTGCGTTATATGGTTAACAGAAACGACAACATTATGTTGCTCGAAAAACGGATGGAGGTCATGAAATGAAGAAAAGAATCACACTAGACGAAGCTGTCAATAAAGTAGAAGATGGCATGACACTAATGATCGGTGGCTTTTTAGGTTGTGGAACACCAGAAGGTATTATCGATGGATTGGTTAAAAAGAATGTAAAGGATCTTACGATCATTTGTAATGATACAAGTTTTGTTGACAAGGGTCTTGGTAAGTTGATTGCAAACAAGCAAGTTAAAAAGGTTATCACCTCTCATGTTGGAACAAACAAAGAGACTGGCCGCCAAATGAATGCTGGTGAAATGGAAGTTGTACTGGTTCCACAAGGCACTCTTGCAGAGCAAGTTAGAGCTGGCGGAGCGGGTCTTGGTGGTATCTTAACACCAATCGGACTGGGCACAATGGTTGAAGAAGGCAAAGAAAAAATTGAAGTGAACGGTCAAACATTCCTTCTAGAAACGGCACTGAAAGCAGATGTTGCACTTATTCACGGCTCAATTGTTGATGAAAAAGCCAACATATTCTATAACCAAGCAACGCGTAACTTTAATCCACTGATGGCAACTGCAGCTGAAACAGTTATTGTACAAGCTGAGAAAATTGTCAAAGTCGGTGAACTTGATCCACATATGGTTATGACACCTGGTCTATTTGTTAACTATGTAGTAGGGGAGGAATAAGAATGAATCCAAAAGAGATAATTGCACGCCGTGTGGCGAAAGAATTTAAAGATGGCGACGTTGTTAACCTGGGTATTGGTCTTCCAACTCTAGTTGCAAATTATATACCAGAAGACGTTGAACTGCTTCTTCACTCAGAAAATGGATTCACAGGTATTGGGCCTGCTCCTGAAGAAGGTAAAGAAGAAAAGGATCTTGTTAATGCAGGTGCTATGCCTGTAACAATCGTTCCTGGTGGCATGTTCTTTGATAGTGCTATGTCATTTACCATTATTCGTGGAGGTCACTTAGACGCTACAGTCCTTGGTGCGCTTCAAGTAGACGAAAAAGGTAACCTAGCAAACTGGATGATTCCTGGTAAGCTTGTCCCTGGTATGGGTGGCGCTATGGACCTTGTAGGTGGCGCTAAGAAGGTTATCGTTTCAATGCAACATACAGCTAAAGGCAACCATAAAATTCTAAAAGAGTGTAATCTGCCACTGACTGCAGCAGGCAAGGTAAGCAAGATTATTACTGAAATGGGTGTTATGGATGTAACAGCTGAAGGTCTGGTACTGAGCGAATACAATCCTGAGTACACATTAGAAGACATTCAAGCAGCTACAGAAGCAAAACTAATTATTCCATCTGACATAAAAAAGATGCTTTAATACAAAATGAAATAAACCATTTAAATGGTTACAATATCTGAACTGTAAGGATTGGGGCCTTTACACACCAAAAGGATTTGTATGAGAAGTTTAAATGGAAAATATAATTGTTTTTACTGGAGTTTTCCGTATTTGAAATTGGAGGATTTAAAATGAGAGAAATCGTAATAGCATCAGCTGTTAGAACGGCTGTAGGTAGCTTTGGTGGTTCACTAGCAAATGTTTCACCTGTAGATTTAGGTGCAACAGTTATTAAAGAAGCAATAGCAAAAGCTGGCGTACCAGCTGAGCAAGTTGACGAAGTCGTACTTGGTTGTGTTCTACAAGCAGGCTACGGTCAAGGTGTTGCACGTCAAGCTTCTATAAAAGCAGGATTACCTGTAGAAACACCAGCATGGTCACTGAACATGATCTGTGGTTCTGGCTTAAAGTCAGTTTCTGTGGCATTTGACATGATCGCTTCTGGCAGTGCAGATATTGTGGTTGCTGGTGGTACTGAAAACATGAGCATGGCACCTTACGTAATGAAAAAAGCAAGATGGGGCCAGCGTATGGGCAACACAGAGCTGATCGACACAATGGTGAACGATGGTCTAACAGACGCATTCGAAGGTTACCATATGGGGATTACAGCAGAAAATATTGTAGATCAATGGCAACTTACACGCGATGAGCAAGATCAGTTCGCGATTGAAAGTCAGAATAAGGCGGCTAAGGCTCAGGCAGATGGCAAGTTCAAAGATGAAATTGTGCCAGTTTCAATCCCTCAGCGTAAAGGCGACCCGATTATTTTTGATACTGACGAATACATCAAAGCAGGCGCTAAATTTGAAAAACTAAACGGCTTACGTCCAGCGTTTAAAAGAGATGGTTCTGTAACAGCAGGGAATGCATCAGGAATTAATGATGGTGCAGCAGCAATTCTTGTAATGAGTGCAGAAAAAGCAAAAGAGCTTGGTGTTAAACCCCTTTGTACAATCGTTACACATGCATCTGCAGGCGTTGACCCATCTATTATGGGCATCGGACCAGTGAATGCAGTTCAAAAGGCGCTAAAACGTGCAGACATGACTAAAGATCAAATTGATCTGGTTGAAGCCAATGAAGCATTTGCAGCACAATCATTAGCGGTTATGAAAGAACTGGACTTCGATAAGTCAATCGTTAATGTGAATGGTGGAGCAATTGCAATTGGTCACCCAATTGGCGCTTCAGGCACACGTATTTTCGTTACACTAATCCACGAACTGCTGAAGAGAGAAGAAGCCAACTACGGCATCGCAACTCTTTGTATCGGCGGCGGCATGGGTGAAGCGATGATTATTAAGAAGTAATAATCAAATAATAGTCATAACTAAATAAGCTTGCGTTCGCAAGAAGGGTTCACACACACTTCTTGATTTAGAGGCACAAGGTATGCGACCTTAGTTCAGTTCAGCATACCTAGTGCCTCTTGCTTTTTTTTGATAATATTCATATCATAAAGAAGATTGAATAGATAATTGAACGTTTATGATAAACACTAGAACGCAATACTGGAGTTGAAGACATGAAGTTGACATATAAAGAATTGCAGATGCAAATGGAAATGATTGATGAATTTATTGAACGTGCTTATGAGGGCATGGTAATTGTTGATGCAAACGGGATCATTAAAAAATGTAAATATGAAAAACTTCTTGGAATAAAAGAAAAAGATGCAATCGGGAAACATGTAACTGAAGTTATTGAAAATACACGACTTCATAAAGTATTAGAAACCGGAAAATCTGAAATTGGTGACATTCAAAAAATGAATGGTCATGATATGGTGGCCTCAAGAATTCCTATTGAACACGATGGTATCGTTATTGGAGCTGTGGGAACGGTTCTCTTTAAAGATGTCGTTGAAGTGAAGTATATGGCTGATTATATTGAAACCATGAACTCACAAATGAAAAAATATAAAAAAGAAATTAAGAGACTCAATCAGGCAAAGTATTCTTTTGAGAATATATTGACACAAAGTCCTCATATGAAGTTTTTAATTGAAACAGCAAGACGTGCGGCTGAAACCAATTCAACTGTATGTATTGAGGGTGAAAGTGGTACTGGAAAAGAGTATTTTGCCCATTCAATTCATAAAGGAAGCCATAGGAAGTACGGACCTTTTGTGAAGATTAACTGTGCTGCAATTCCCAAAGACTTACTGGAGTCAGAGTTGTTCGGATACGAGCCAGGTGCATTTACTGGAGCTTCCAGTACAGGTAAAATGGGCAAGTTTGAACTGGCAAGCGGGGGTTCTATCTTTCTCGATGAAATTGGAACCATGCCCATGGATATGCAGGCAAAACTTTTACGTGTTTTAGAAGAACGTGAGTTTGAACGTGTTGGCGGTAATAACAAAGTTGAGGTTGATGTACGTGTGATCTCGGCAACCAACGAGGATCTAAGATCTTTGGTAGCTAAGAAAAAGTTTAGAGAAGATCTTTACTACCGTTTGGAGGTTGTGAGTTTAAAAATACCTCCACTAAATCAAAGAAAAGAAGACATACCTCTAATTGCAAACAGTATGTTAAAAAGTTTTATTTCTGACTATCCAAATTGTCCTACAAGCTTTTCAGAGGGTGCCATGAAACGTTTACAATCATATGCATGGCCTGGTAATGTTAGAGAGCTTAGGAATGTTGTAGAGAGTTCTGTTAACATGGCCAGAACCAAAATTATTTATACAAAAGATTTACCGGTCCACATACAAAACGAAGGTCCATCTCATGGTGATTTTGGAAATACTCAGCATGTAAGTGTAAATGATGAAGACACGCAAAATCAAGTTAAAAAATTATGGGAAAACAGTATGGACCTAGACATAAAACGCTGCGTTGAGGAAACGGAAAAGAACCTGATAATTGAAGCCATTCGAAGATGTGACGGCAACAAAACAGAAGCAGCAAAGCTGCTTGGCCTTCACCGGACAGCCCTATATAAAAAAATAGATAAACTGGGATTATAATTTTTGAATCTGTACATGGATTGGAGATAGAATGAATAAGTTTGAGTATTTGCAACAGTATTTTGGATATACAAGCTTTAGAACGGGTCAGGAAGACCTTATAGATAGTTTACTAAGTGGACACGATGCATTAGGCATCATGCCTACAGGTGGCGGTAAGTCGCTTTGTTACCAACTTCCAGCAGTGATGAAAGAAGGCACGGCAATTATTATATCGCCCCTGATTTCACTGATGAAGGACCAAGTAGACAGCTTGAACGAAGCGGGAATACCTTCAACCTTTATTAACAGCACACTTGATCAAGAAGAGATGATGATGCGCCTAGATGGTATGCGTTATGGAGATTACAAACTTGTTTATGTAGCACCCGAGCGTCTTAACTCTCATGTTTTTACTAACAAAATAGCACAGATGGATATTAGCCTCATTGCGGTCGATGAAGCCCACTGTATTTCTCAATGGGGACATGATTTTAGACCCAGCTATAGAGAGATTCCTAGGTTTTTAAGTTTATTTAAAAATCGACCACCCCTTGCAGCGTTTACAGCAACAGCAACACAAGAGGTAACGGCTGAAATAAAAGAAATTCTTAAGTTTAGAAATGCAACTGAAAGAATCACGGGGTTCGACAGACCCAATCTATTTTATAAAGTTTCAGCACCTAGTAATAAGTTCAGGTATTTATCGAATTATTTATCGGACCATGCAGAAGGTGAAAGTGGAATCATTTATTGTACAACAAGAAAAACAGTGGAGTCTCTAAGTAAAAAACTATGCGACAATGGCTATACAGCGGTTGGATACCATGGTGGGATGGATAGTGAGATTAGAAAACGTGTCCAGGAAGACTTTATGTTTGATAGATCACAGTTGATTGTCGCAACCAATGCATTTGGTATGGGTATAGACAAACCTGATGTACGTTTTGTTATCCATTATAATATGCCTAAAAACATGGAGGCCTACTACCAGGAAGCGGGTCGTGCAGGTCGTGATGGTGCAGCGTCTGAGTGTATTCTCATGTACTCGCCAGCAGATATTGTAAGTCAAAAAATGCTGATAGACAACGACACACAAAGTGCAGAAAGAAAACAACTTTTAAATGAGAATTTACAGTATTTGATTAACTATTGTCATTCAGACGAGTGTCTAAGACATCTCATAACAGATTACTTTGGTGAGCCAGAAGACATACATATGAGAGACCATAAATGTGGTCACTGTGGAAATTGCCTAGATCAGTCTGAACGTAAAGACGTAACGACAGAATCACAGATGATATTGTCGTGTATCTATAGAACCAATCAAGCCTTTGGTATGAATATGATCATTCAAGTGTTGAGAGGATCAAAAGAGAAACGACTTTTAAATATGCAGTTAAACAAACAATCTACATACGGATTAATGAAAGATAAAAGTCCAGGAGAGGTGCGCGAGATCATTATGATGCTGCTTGCCAGTGGTCATGTCCGTATGACAACAGACCAATTTCCTGTGCTCAAACTGCAAAACTCAGCACGTGCCATACTAAAGGGTGAAGTGGAGGTTTCTATAAAGGTTGACCGCCTTGAATCATCTAAGAAGAGTGGGAAACAAACATCTAAAAGAAGAAGAAAGACTTCTAATGGGTCCATTGAAGGTCTTGAATATAATGAAGCCCTATACCAAGTGTTATCAGAGATCAGAAGAAACTTATCTGAGGAAAAGGGAATTCCAAGTTATGCCGTCTTCCATAACAGTGCCTTGTTTGAAATGGCAGCATTATACCCTAAAAATGAAAACGAGTTTTTAGACATCAATGGTGTAGGCCAGAAAAAATATGAGAACTATGGAAAACTGTTTATGGACGCGATTGCATCATTTTGTGCTGAGAAAAACATCTCTGACGAAAAGATTTATATGAGCAGATGTAAAGTGGAAGCTGCAATTGAAAAGGCGGAGTCAAATGTATCTGAGAAAGACCTCGCAAAAGAAGAACTGAAAAGTGCTGGTCTTAAAGAGTCCATGGAGGAGCGTCTTGAAAATACTTACGCCGCTTATGAAACAGGGGATTCACTTGCAGAAATTGCTGAGAAAAGAGGTTTTACTACGGGAACCATATTGAAACACTTAGCCAAATGCCGTGAGAATGGTAAGGTTGTTGACTTCAGAAAGATGGTTACTGAATCCGTGGTTGAGGAAATTCAAGAAGTTATTGAGAAGGTTGGAAATACATCGTTAAAGGCCATAAAAGAGGGTCTGCCAAACAATATATCTTACGATGATATTCGTGTTGTACTGGAAATAAATCAGGAATAATCAATTTTAAAAAATAAATTATAAATATTGGGAACTAATTTCAGCACTGCTGCGTCTTACCTATAACAAACAATAAAAATGACAAGTATATTGGTAACTTTAAATGGAGGCAGAGTAATGCAAGTAAATAGATTTTTGAAAATGGGAATGCTTACGATTTTAGGTTTAGCCTTGATGGCAGGGTGTACGGCCAAAGCTGAATCAAACGAACAAAATATTACTGTTGAGGGTGTTAGTGTGACTGATGTTCCAAACTGTGAACCCATTGATGCGGTAGAAACAACAGATGAAAATAATATGGAAGACGATTATGATATTGTTGGTGATATTATTGAAATCGATGGAAATTCAGTACATATACTATTTGGAGATATCGTAGAAATCTTTGAGGTAACAAATGCTGGAGACTTTTATCTAGGAGAAACAGTCAAAATTGTGGGTAAAAAAGGCAGCCAGTCATTAGAGCCATTTACACAGACTAACTTTGAAATTAGACATACAAATATGGGCCACTTAATCGAAACTGTAAAAGGGACAATTACATCTGTGAATGATAAAGGCTTTGTTCTTGAAACGGATAGTGGGAAAGTTGAATTTGAAACCTTTGAGTCTTCTACCGAAGCATATACTCTTGGAAAAGGGATGGAAGTAGAAGTGGACTATATCATGTTTAACGGTCCAAACACTGAAAAAACTTTGTTACAAGTTTATCCAACTGAGACTGAAATGAAACTAACAGTTCAATCTATCGATAAATCCGGCGCAGGATTAATGATGATCAATGCCATTGAAGACAATGGAATGGAGTCCATAATTGATATACAAGGTACCAATTATAACTTCAATATGTCAGAGCTAAAAAAGGGTGACATCATAAAAGTTATTCCAGGTATGATTATGGAGTCTTACCCCATGCAGGTGCGTCCGCTACGTGTGACACTTGTGAAATAGAAAAAGAGTTATCCATTAATTGGATAACTCTTTTATATTTTTATCACTTAATGTTGTAACGAATTTCATGTCTGAGTCATGAATATGTGTAAATATCCATTTGGCTATATAGTTTACAAGGCGTTTAATATTCAAAAGTTGCTCATTTACATTGTTTGAAAACTCAAAGCTATTCATGTACTCTATAAAATCTTGGTGCTGTAGTTTATGCTCTTCTGAGAATTTGTAATTGTAAATGATAAATAGCTTCTCCTCAGTCGAAAAATGATAGCGGGTATACGCCATTAATTCTGTTATCTTCTCTTTAATCTGTTCTGAACTGTCTTGATTTCTTGTTTTAACAACCATTAAACTAAGTTCATTACCTATACGGAAAAGTTCTTTGTGTTGTTCATCAATGATATTGACACCTGTTGCAAAATCACTGCTCCAATTAATCATGTTCTTGTCCCCAATCATATATATAGCATCCCTACATATTAGCTTATGACATTATTAAAATTCTTTCAAGGGGAAACTTATACATTATAGATACTTCTTTAAAAAGGCACAACGCTTGTCAAAACTATCTTTTGTAATGGAACTTCTTTTTAAAGTGTCATAACTATGTACAGTTCCTTGCGTTTCATTAATGACAACAGGAACACCATCCTTTTGCATACGTTTTGCGTATATAAGTCCTTCGTCATGTAATGGATCAAATTCAGCGGTCTCAACATAAGCAGGAGGCAGACCTTCTAGAGATTCTGCACGCATAGGTGCGGCATATGGAGACACTTGAACAGCCTCATCACCTTGTAAATACTGTGACCACATGAATAAATTGGCCTCAGAATAGAACATAGGTGTATCCACATAATTTCGTACGGATTCAGTTACATGTGCGTTGTCAGTGGTCGGATAGACTAAAACCTGGCAAGAAAGATTAGGACCATTCCGGTCGCGAGCCATAAGGGCAACTGCCGCACTTAGATTCCCACCAGCACTTTCCCCAACAAGGGCAATTTTATTCGGGTCAATTTTCAGTTTGTCAGGAATAGAATGTGCCCATAATAATGCAGAGTAACAATCTTCAACACCTTGAGGGAAAGGGTGTTCAGGTGCAAGTCTATAATCAATCATAATGACAACTGCATTTAGGTGTCTGGCATATTCACTTGCAAATCTATAGTGTGATTCATTTAATCCAAGCATGAATCCACCACCATGATAGAACATAATACATGGATGTTGAAGTGATTCAGTTTCGGAAGCGTGTTTGGGGTGTTTTGGCGAAAAGATTTCAACCTTTAACTGCTGACCATCATGACTCCAGACTAAGTCTTCATGTATCTCGAGGTCTCTTGTTATATGTAAAGGCAGTGTTGTTACTTTTCCAATAAGCCTTCTTGCATGAATATCTGCTAACGTATGTAGTTTCATATTAAGGCGTGTAAGAACACGAAAATCTTTGTGTATATTGTACTTTTGCATAGTTAACCTACTTTCAATAATTAAGTAATTTCACATGTATTATAGCACATATGGTTAATTGCTAATTAATTCAATTAATTACTAATATTTAACACAAAATTCGGGACTAAAGTAGCGCATTTTGTTACAATGAGATTGGTATATACTAGAAACTCAAATAGGAGGCATTAAAATGTTCGGTAAATTTGGTAAAAATAAAAATTGTCATGAAGTAGAAGGCGTCCTTACTTATGTTAACAATAGAGTAAACGGAGTTGAAGACACGCCACCTAAGAATATGAAGGTAGAAAAACACACCAGAATTCTAAGTCTATTTGAAAGATTTTTAGAAAACGATGAAGAGACTGCCGAACATTTAGAAAACCTGCTTGCACAAAGTTCAAACCTAAGTGATTTTGATGTTCAAATGTCGCATATTGCTAAGGAACTTAAGGTGTTTGCTGAGAATCTTGCAGTTGCCAGTGAATCCAATATGGCAATGGTAGAAGAAACAACTGCAAGTATGAATGAAGTGGAAATGTCAGTATCTAGACAAACCAATACCATGGAAGAGTTAAGTGGTCAGTCAAACGAGCTCATTGAAGTTAATCATAAAAGTATGACAGAACTTCATGAAATAAATAACTTGAAGAACAATGTAATGGAAAATGCAGAAGACTTGTCAGTAAAAATTAGTCAACTTGAGAATATATCTAAAGAAGTTGATCAAATTGTCCAAGGGGTAGCTGGCATTGCTGATCAAACAAATTTACTTGCCTTGAATGCAAGTATTGAAGCAGCAAGGGCGGGAGAACACGGTCGTGGTTTTGCTGTTGTAGCTGAGGAAATTAGAAAACTTGCTGAAGACACCAAAGCTAAACTTGAAAACATGAATCATTTCATGGAGAACATCCGAGTGAATGCTAAAGAGAGCAGAAGCAGTTTGGACCAGACCTTAACTTCAACCAAAGAGATGTCTAATAAACTTGAAGCTGTAAGTGTTTCTTTTGAAGGAAATGTGAATAACCTCGAAAAAACAGTTGAGTACATTTCGGAATTAACAGGTGTGAGTCAACAAATAAGCAGTACAACAACAGAAATCACTTCTGCCATGCAAACCGCTGCCGCATCATCAGAAGATATTTCAATGATGGCACAGCAAATTAGTGTCGATGCAGAGTCGGCATTTACCGCATCTGGTCAAATATCTATTATTGATGATGAGATTTCTAAAGTTGTAAAAGGGATGACTAAAACGGTGAATCATGGTGTGAATAGGGTTTCAAATGAAGTCTTTGAAACACATGTAAAAGGTGCAGTTCATAGCCATAAAAAGTGGATGGACAAATTACATGATATGACTTCAAAAATGAAAAACATGCCTATCCAGGCCGATGGACATAAGTGTAGATTTGGCCATTTCTATCATTCGATTGAGGTGCACAATGAGGTTATTAAACCTGATTGGGACAAGATAGATGCTTTACATAACGAACTCCATTCACAGGCCTATATTGTTATTGATGCAATTGAAGAGAACAACAATATTAAAGCAAGAGCGGCCTATGACAAAGCAGCTGCTTTATCAGGTCAAATTCAAAGTTTGTTCTCCAATATTCTTGATGATGTGAGTAAAATGTCTATTAGCGGTGAAGAATTATTCAGTCACTCTAATGGAGGACGTCGTGTACAGCTGGTACAACTAGAGAAAAGTGTCTAATATGAATACTTTAGTGATATATAGTTCAAAGTCAGGATATGTAGAAAACTACGCAAAGTGGATCAAGGAAGAATTGAATTGTGACATATGCTCTACAAAGGAAGCCAGTTTAGAAGTAATGCAGTCTTATGATACCATTATTTATGGTGGGGGTCTTTATGCGGTTGGGATCAACGGTATCCAGATCATTAAAGACAACTTGTCTGCATTAAGTAATAAAAACATTGTTGTGTTCATGTCTGGTGCATCCCCTTATAGAGAAGGCATCATTGACGAAGTTATGGATAGTAATTTTACTAAAGATGAAAGAATAAATGTGAGAGCATTTTATTTGAGAGGTGGATTCGATTACAACCGTTTAGGGTTTGTCGATAAATTATTGATGAATTTACTGAAGGCAAAAATTAAGTTCAAAAAAGAAGCTAAACGAACACCTGATGAACGCGGCATGTTGGCGGCATATGAAATGCCTATGGATTTTACATCTAAAGAAAAAATCGAGCCAATTCTTTCATACGTTAGAAATCTTCCAAACTAAGGCCTGTTTTGTACTAACATCAGTGTTAAGTGATAGATTTATATAATAAATAACGGCTATGTAGATTTTTATCTACATAGCCGTTTTTTAGTCAAGATTTTAATTCGCTCAATCGTTCTGGTTGGACTGTTTTAAAATAATAAGACTCAATTGCACGCAGTATTATAAGAAGGATCTCACAGAAACATTTCCAGATTACCAGAGCAAGTATTGAACTTCCTACGATTAGAAATCCAATAATAGGAGAATCAAAAGGAGTATGAATGTTTGAGGTAAATCTAAATGTGTTGAACACCAGTGTCCCCATATTGATTAATGGGAATAATGCACTTAATATTCCCAAATAGAATACCGTTGAAACAATGGTTTTTGAGTTCCAATTACCGAACTTAAAAAATGCCATAAAAGCTGAACCTAAATGGGTGAACATCTCTGAAGGACTTTTATTTTCAAAACTATTATGAAACATGTTTTGTATTTTAAAACTTATTAATCGCACAATTGGTATTGTAATTTTGTATATCAGTAAAAGTATTAATAAGGCAATAAAACTGGTCAACACTAATTTAAGGGCAGGATGTAAATAAAACAACATGCGACGGTTCCCAATTAGTTTTGTAGTCTGAGTAAGGTTTTCGACAATTGTTGCAACTTTAAAGCCTAGAAACCATGAGGGTGCCAAGAGTATTGCTATGAGAATGTAATTCGAGAGTTTATTTTTCATATTATTGTTCATCTTATTTTGCATAAGGAAACCTTTCTGTAACATTGGATAGCAATCAGACATAAACTAATATAAACAGATCTCATCCAGATAGCATTAAATAGTTGTGCCAAACAAAACTATTTTAGCATAATAATGGAAAAAGTATGTTGTATCATAATTGAATGTCATAATACATTAATATTTCTTATATGTTTATCTGGTATATTTGTAATAAGATCAAACAAAGATAATATGAAGTTTGGATAAAGATGTTAGAAACAAAGCGGTAATCGAAAGGAAACAATAATCGAAACGAAAAGATGGTGGATATGAAATGATGGACGTGAAAGTGATTGGGATTAAATTAAACATTAAGAAATGGCTGCCCTTCATGCTCATTATAGTAGTTGTGTTTATGAGTGTTACCGGGTGTAATTCATATACTGCAGATAAAAAGAAAGAATCTGTTAATAACAAAGACACATCTACGCCTGTAATTATAGAACATGAGAATAGCAGTGAGAAACAAGAGGGTGAAGTAAGCGAAAAAAATTTAAGTGAAGGATCAACGGAGACTGTTGTTATAGAGAAGAATAAAGCAACAAGTGTAGAGATAAAAGCACAAGCGGAAATCATAGAATCTTGGACCTGGGAAAGAGATGACAACGTAACTTATATAGATGGGAGTATAAGAAACACAGGTAGCCTTCCAATTGGATTTTTTAGAATTCGAGCTGAGTATGTTGACGCGGACGGAAGTGTCATTGATTCTGACATAGCAGTATATGGAGAAGTTGTTTGGCCTGGTCATCAGAAAAAATTTAAGATAACCAACTTATACGAATCTAGTCAAAAATCAGTGCGTATTTGGATTGACCAGTTGGACCTTGCCGAAGAGCCTGTTATTCATAAAGGTGTAGACCAAAATGCTGAGATCGTAAACGGTTGGACTTGGGACAAACGTGGGCAGTTCACTTATATAAACGGAAGCTTGAGCAATACTGGGAATGCAAACATTGGTTATTATAAAATTATTGCAGAATATTTAGATGAGAATGATCAAGTTTTAGATTCTCAGTTTACCAACTCAAATGATTTAATCAAGCCTGGACAGATATCTAATTTTGAAATTATGCACCGTTATGACATAGAGTATCAGTCTGTTACAATCTATATTTCTGTTTTGGACTGATAGTAAATAATCGAATAAAAATATAAAATCTAGCAAAAAATCCTGATAGACATTCTCTAAGTTGAATGTTTATCAGGATTTTAATTATTTGAAAACAGTGTCAGAAAACTGGAGTTCTCTTGGATCATCACAAGGAAGGCCCGTGTCATAGGAGTAATTTCCTAGTCTTTCTTTCAGGTCATACAAATCGTTTGAGTCTTTGAATGTTTCCCAGGCATATTGCATGAGTTGAGTGGCTAGCTTCGTTGATTTATCGAACAAATCAATAAAAGAATCCGTATACTCAATGTCTAGATCACAAGGATGATTCCATTTATGGTGGTCTAAGTTGAGATGGTCTATGTCTGTGTCGACGGATGCTGGATATGCAGCCGTACTAATATACTTGGGTTTCGAAATGATTTTTTCAACCCATAAAAAGGCGCCACGCATCCTTTTCTTAGGATCATGCATTAAACCAACAAGATTTCTCATGTCCGTTACAGATTGCTGGACAATAGCTCCTGTCATTAAGCTGCGGTCAGATTCAGCTCCAGCACCAGCCTTGTAGACCAAATTAAATACATGGGCAACGTGGTTATATACAGCCTTAAGAGAAGCGGGTTTTGATGGCAAACATGCATACTGATTCCGAGGCAAATCAAATTGGTTTTTGAATCGTTCACTCATCAATGTATCTATAGTATTTTCTAAGTATTTGTGGTAATGTTTGTCACCGTTTATTCTAGAAGCTTCATCTTTGTGAATACCAGCGAAATAATATATAAAAGGGTGGGCAGTTGAATCTAGAGCATAGTGGGTTATAAAACCCATCCAGTACGCCAACTTCATTTGACCAGCCTTGGTGGCAAGATCTTCCTTTTTAAGCTCCATAATTGCTGTATTCAAAAACAGAGCAGTTTTCGATTTGTGAATGGTATCTGCGTTTTGTGAAACATTATGGCTGTTTAACCAAGGCCATATTTTATAATAAAAAAAGAAATCAGGTCCTTGAGATCCTAAATAAAAGGCATCAATATGCCGATCTATTATTTGACGCATAATCAGATTTGAATCAAAATTGCGTCTAGCAAAATCTGCACAATATACATGGGTTAAAATATCAGGCAATTTAAGCACTTCCTTTCAAAATATATAATACTCTTTAAAATTTAAATCGTCCAGAATCAAACCAATTGGAATAATAATGTGACATTTTGATTAAGACTAGGTACTAAGATAACATCTTAAACAGATGCCCTGGTATAATATTTATGACAAATGCACCATGAGGAGGTCATTATGGCGAAATTTACCCAAAGTGAAAAAAGTTGGATCACGTACGATTGGGCCAATTCTGCATACACTTTAATAATAACAACTACAATACTACCACTCTATTTTAAAGCGATGACAGATCAAGCAGGGATTGCATCAAATATTTCTACTGCCTACTGGGGCTATGCCAATTCATTCGCAACATTGATTGTAGCACTACTTGCACCAATCCTCGGAACAATAGCTGACTACAAAGATAAAAAGAAGAAGTTCTTTACTTTAGCTCTATGTGTTGGGGTACTATTTACTGCTGTATTGTCCTTTGTACCCTCTGGCAACTGGATTATGTTGTTAGGCGTATATATAATGACGATTATAGGTTATTCAGGGGCAAATGTGTTTTATGACGCTTTTTTAGTGGATGTATCTGATTCAAACAAGATGGATCAAGTTTCGAGCCATGGATATGCATGGGGTTATATAGGAAGTACAATCCCATTTGTTGTGGTAGCCGCTTTAATATTTAAACATGAAATGTTAGGTCTTAGCGAGATGAATGCCATGCGTATTGGATTTATGATAACAGCAGTATGGTGGGGTGTTTTTTCTCTACCAATGGTGAAAAATGTTAAACAAAAGTACTACATAGAGAACGAATCACAAGTGCTAAAAAAGAGTCTTGGAAGAATTAAAGAGACTTTGTCTAATATTAAAGAACATAAAGTAATATTTACTTTTTTAGTTGCATATTTCTTCTATATTGATGGGGTAGGAACCATCATAAAAATGGCTGTAGTCTATGGTTCAGACGTTGGACTTGATGCAACAACGTTGATTGTAGTCCTACTGGCTGTACAAATTGTCGCATTTCCATTTGCAATACTCTATGGGAAATTAGCCAGTAAATTCGGTGCCAGAAAAATGATACAGTTTGCAATACTTGTTTATATTTTTACTTGTTTCTATGCGTATCAATTAAACACAGTGGCTGAATATTGGGTTTTAGGTATGCTTGTAGCTTCGTCTCAAGGCGGTATTCAAGCACTGAGTAGGTCATACTATGGAAAACTTATACCCAAAGAGAAGTCAAATGAGTTTTATGGTTTCTATAATATATTCGGTAAATTTGCAGCTGTAATGGGACCTTTTTTAGTAGGTTTTGTAAGTGATCTAACGGGACATTCGAGAAATGGAATATTTAGTATTGTAGCATTATTCATTGTAGGATATATTCTATTATTACGTGTTCCAAAGACTGCTGAAGAACTAGAGAAAGTGGCTTAGTTTAAAGTTCATATGTTTAGTAATCAATCAGACTGCAAATTATGCGGTCTGATTTTTTTTGTAAAATCTAGTTTTAACCCTATTCGAATTGGAAAGTAAAGGAGTTAACATATACCTGTAAACTAGAAATAGGTTAATAATCAAACCGGGTAGAATATCTAGGAATAAACAAAGTAAAATGTTTAACAAATGAAAGTGTGGGTAAATTATTTATGATAGATAATTGCATATTGGAAAAGAGGTATTTATTAATTGTAAATCCATTTAGTGAAAATAGGGCCATCAGGCTTTTTTAAAACCTAATTTATGAGTTAGTTAGTATAAACTAACTCATAAATTTGAAATTGAACGGGGGGTCGTTTGAGTTTAAATATTTTTAGCAGGAATAATACGTAAAGTTAGGGTTGACGGGGATTGGGTTTGTTTTAAAAGGAGTTGTAGATTTATGAAAGTACGAAATCAAATAATTCTAGCATCTACAGTAGGGATCATTGCACTAATTATTGTATCGGTTATAACATTTGGAAGTTTAGCAGATTTATTAGAGAATAGTGGCTGGGTTGTTCACACCTACAATGTTATGGGTAAATCATCTGATTTAACGTCGAGTATGGTAAATCAGGAAACAGGTATGAGAGGGTATCTAGTGACAGGAGATTCAAACTACCTAGAGCCATATATTGCTGGAAGTTCTGATTTTGAAGAAATTCTTGCAGACCTTAAAAACACAGTTAGCGATAATCCTGTACAAGTAGATCGTTTAAATGAAATTGAGAAAACAGCATTGGCGTGGAAAAGTGAGGCTGCTGAAACGTTTATGAGTATTCGCGATGACATGGCTAATTCAGACCAATTACGGAATCAGATTATGGATATAATACGTCAAGGAGAAGGGAAAACTAGAATGGATGCCCTTCGTGTTGAACTCAAAAAGAGAAATTTAGATGTAGAGCTACAAGAGCACATAATGCTATCCATGCTAAATATGGAAACCGGAATGCGTGGATTCGTCGCTTCTAGAGATGAATCGTTTTTAGAGCCATTTATCAATGGTAAAAGTGAAATTGACATTTATCTGGATGAAACTAATGACCCTGTGATTAGAGAGCTTGCTGAGGATTGGATTATAAATGTTGGGGATAGAGTCATTGCACTTCAAAGGGAAATGAATCAATATGCCTCTGCTAGTGATTTAAATGAGAGTATGGGTACGAATATTGGGAAAAAACATATGGATAGTTTACGGGCTCAGATTGACGTATTTACTGAAGCTGAAGAGTCTTTATTGGTGGTACGCCAGGAGGCTAGCTTAGCTAAGTCCAACAGTACAAAACTGGTTCTTATTTTGGGTGTTTTAATTTCGATTGTGGTAAGCGCACCGATTATTTTGTTTGTTACAAGAAAAATTTCTAATCAATTAGGTGGAGAACCTGGCGAAGTTGCAATCATAACCGAAAACATTGCTGAGGGTAACCTTAGTTCTGATTTTGATGACAAAAGAACCAAAGTAGGGATCTATAATGCTATTTACAATATGCAGAATAATTTAAGAGCCATAATGTCCAATTTAAAATCAAATTCATCTGTGATTAATTCATCAAGTGATGAGTTGTCAGATTCAGTAGAAAAAATTTACAAAGTATCTGACACAATTAATACAAGTACGGGTGAAATGGTAACAGCAATGCAGAGTATTAATGCTTCTACCGAAGAGATACTCAGCCTAACAGAGGAAATGACACATAATATTGACGACATGACTGGCAAAGTAGACATTGGGTCTACAGAGGCAATGACAATGGCCACACAAGCCAAACTGATGAAAAAAAATTCCGAAATGTCACAAGCAGAAACTAAGAGAATCTACGATGAAAAACAAAAGGCAATACTAGAAGCATTAGAAGGTAAAGAAGTAGTGAATCGTATTGAAGTAATGACTGAAAGTATATCTGTTATTGCGAATCAAATTAGTTTGCTGGCATTAAATGCTGCAATTGAGGCAGCAAGAGCTGGCGAGCAAGGACGTGGATTTGCAGTTGTTGCTGATGAAGTAAGAAAATTGTCTGAGGAAAGTTCAAAAACGGTGACGAGTATACAAGAACTTACACCACAGGTTCAAGCTGCTTTCTCAGGACTTTCAACAAGTTCAGAAGACATACTTACTTTTATAAACGATAAGATTATAGATGATTACGGTACGTTTGTTGAAAACAGTGAAGAGTATCAAATAAGTTCTGAGAAATTGTCAAATGTAATCAAAGGGATAGCTGATAATTTCAAACATGTTTCAGAAGGTATTTCAGAAATTAATCAGGGTATTGATCATGTCGCAGCAACCATTGAAGAAGCTACTGCAGGTAATGAGGAAATCTCCAATAATATGACAAATGTTATTGAAGAAATGGAAGGTGTTTATAACATAGCTAAAAAGCAAAATGAGCTTTCCAGTGACTTAGACGAAATTATAAATCAGTTCACTCTATAACCAGTTGGTAAGTGCTTTGTAACAGTTTATGATTTATTTTAGAAGGGTCGATTAGTATAATCGGTCCTTCTATTTTTATAGTGTGATAATTATCAATTTTCAAGCAAATTATTCTCTGAAATCATTACTAAAAATCAACAAATAATTCTTCAGAAAAAGATAGCATTATTGTATGCAAGGATTTATAATGATCAAGTGACTTTTTTTTGAAGGAGGAAAAACAATGAATAAGTGGTCAATTGAAAAACTCATCGGGGACTTAATATTTTTGACACTCGGCTGCTCATCATTAGCTTTTGGAATTACAGCAATTCTACGACCTAATGGACTGATAACAGGTGGAGCAACGGGGGCCTCAATAGTGATCTCTGAAATTACCGGTATCGAATACACTATGACATTTTACTTGGTGTCTATAGGTATTCTTGTCAGTTCGATTTTATTTATAGGTAAGTCAGAAGGGCTTAAAATAGTATTTTTAACTCTAACATTTCCGCTTGTACTTATCTGGTTCGAATCGTTAAACTTAAGATTTATTGAAAACGACTTGTTCTTAGCATCCATCTACTTTGGGTTCTTTGCAGGGGCAGGGGTTGGATTAATTCTTAAACGTGGCTACTCAATGGGTGGTACTGAATCTATAGCGAAGATTCTGCATAGACGCGTTTTTTCATTTATGAGTTTAAGTCAGATACTATTATTAATCGATTTAGGAATTGTTGTGAGTTCGCTCATGATTTATGACAAACGTGTTGCACTATATGCTATATTAACCCAGTATGTGTTTATGAAAACAGTGGATACCATCCTGTTTGGTATGGGTTCACAGAAGGTTAAAATTGAAGTTATTAGTGACGCATGTGATGCTGTCTCAGACTATATTATGAACGAAGTGCAACGCGGTACTAGTATGTATGAAATAAAAGGTGGATACTCCAATACAAACAAGATGAAGGTGGTTTCCATATGTTCACCACGAGAATCAATGGTGATCAAAAGATTCATTGCTGAGGTTGATCCAAACGCATTTGTGGATGTACTTCCAGTATCATCTGTATGGGGTAAAGGAATTGGATTTGATAGTCTTACGGAAGAGGCTATGTAACACACGGAGGTGTCACTCTATCAAACAGGAAACTCAGTCAACTCTTCCAGAGTTGCTGAGTATGGCATGTGATAAAACTGGGTTTCTGCTTTTGATCTTGAATTTTGGTGTCCTTCGGACGGGCAGGAAACTCAGTCAACTCTTCCAGAGTTGCTGAGTAAGGCATGTGATAAAACTGGGTTTATGCTTTTGATCTTGAATTTTGGTGTCCTTCGGACGGGCAGGAAACTCAGTCAACTCTTCCAGAGTTGCTGAGTAAGAACTTTTAGCCAAATCGCAGATTTGGAAAGTTCTATAAAAAAATCGCCGGTAAGGGGATTACCGGCGCCTTCTATGGAAATAGAAGTTGATGATGTTTAATGGGTTTCATGTATATTATCGGTTATTGTTTTAATTTTATTAAATCATTTTTGATATTTTTTGACGGATCTTTAAAATCTTTGGATATTTAGAATATACGCTTTTGATACCATCTAGTGCTATAATAGCTATATGAGCGACTTGCAAAGTTACAGCTACATTCATGCAAACGCCTAATAAAAAAATGGTATAAAGGCCAACTTGGAGGATCATCAATGGATTTATGGGGACAAATAATACTCGGTGTAGACATAGCAGCTTTAATATTCTTAATGCGTGCCGCTATGAAGCTTATTAGTGTAATGAAAAGTGCGGGAACGAGATTGATTCATATTTTTCCATCGAAAGGTATGTTAATCGGTACTTTGACCGTGAATTTCTTAGGTATGTTAACAGCTACTTTTGCTTTTATTCGCTCCTTTAACATGATCTACCTCTTGCTGTTAGCAGTCTTCTTGTTAAATGCTTTTACAGTGTTTCAAAGAGTCGCAGGTATTCATGAGAACGGCATAATTCTACACAGCAAACTGACAGAGTTTGGTGACATGAAGAAAATTGTTTGGGGCGCTCAAAAAAAGAAGTTTATTGAACTTCAAATCAACTTAAGAGATAAGGACATGTCAGCTCTACGTGTGAATGTTCCGCTAGAAAAACGTGATGAAGTAGGGAAGTTACTTAAAAATAGAACAAGATAACAAATGTGTTTAAATTGTTATAACTATTTGAAATATTCTGCTATTAACAAATCCAGACTTTTCCTGTATAATGTACTTACATGTAATCAGTGCAACATGTAGGAGTGGAGGAAAACATGTCTAGGGAAAGTGATAGGCAGGAGTCTCGCTGGCACATCTCATTGGTGCTAATGTCAACTATACTTGTTGTATATGCGATAAGCGTCCTGCTAAGTCAAGCAACAATGACGCTTTGATTTATTTATTAATTTTAAGGAATTGAAATCATTCAAGATTTCAGTTCTTTTTTATTTGCACTTAAAAAGCATTTAGTCTATATCAAGTCTCTAAAAACATAACCTTCACCACGGATTGTAATCAAGTGGTCTGGTTCATTCTTATCAAACTCTATTTTTTCTCTCAGACGCATGACATAAGTGTTCACAGTGTTTTCTGTGTAGATATCACTGTTCCAAACACTTTTGAGGATTTCATTTCTAGACAGTATTCTATTTCTATTTTCCATTAGAAATAGGAGTAAGGTATATTCTGTACTTGAAAGATCAGTGGCTTGTCCATCTACCAGAACAGAATGTGTGTCTTTATCAAGTTCAATTTTTCCACATTTCAGTTTACGCTTTGAACTTGTGTTCACAACATCATAGGTACCACTTCTTCTAATATTAGATTTAACCCTAGCAACCAACTCAAGTGGATCAAAGGGCTTCGTTAAATAATCATCAGCGCCAATGCCAAGTCCTAGGATCTTGTCAGACAGGGCAGTTTTTGCTGTTAAGAATATAATAGGGACACTAGAGTGTTTTCTAATTTCCTTGCAGGCATCAAAACCACTCATGTCATCCATATTTACATCAAGAACAATAAGTTTAATATCCGGATCTTTTGAAAGTATAATCGCATTCTGGCCAGAGTGAGCCGGTATAGTAATAATATTATGGATGCTCATAAAATCAGAGATCATAGAAACAATACTTTTATCATCATCCACAACAAGAATTTTTGTTAGTTTATTCATATTTCACCTCGACTTAAGCTCTAAGATCAGCTCTATAATGATCTAGTTTAATTCTACAGAATAGCAATGTACAAAAGCAACTGTAAATAATTCCCTTTTGATGACAGTTCTATGACAGTCCTATTCAAATGTTTTCATAATCAGAAAATTCGTTTATTTAGATTCTATAATAAATGTAGATTCATATTAACGGATTTATTCTTACTTATTTTAAGGGGGACATTATGGCAAAACCTGCAATGAAAATGTCAGTTCAAAGTGAAGTGTCTGAGAAACACGTGGCGTCAGGTGCGGACTGGTTTAAGTTTTTAGCTTTGAGTGCAATCGGTATATTTATGTTTTTCATTCCAATTACTTTAGGTGAAAAAAGTACAATTCCACTCGACCACGCAGTATCCTTTATTAAAGGTATAGCTCCTGGTTTAATGCCTTACTATGGTCTTTTGGTCATTATTCTTGGTGCAGCCTATCCATTCTACAACAAAACCTGGAATAAAGATGCTGTAACCACAGTATTCTCGGTAGCAAAGGTTGTTGGATTTGGTGTGGCAATTATGGCTGTGTTCAATATTGGTCCAGCATGGTTGTTCGAAAAAGACATGGTTCCATTTTTGTACAACAAGTTGGTTATTCCGGTGGGGTTAATTGTTCCACTTGGTGCAGCTTTTTTAGCCTTTTTAGTCGGTTATGGTCTCCTAGAATTTATTGGGGTAATTATGCAACCTGTTATGAAACCGATCTGGAGAACCCCAGGTAGAAGTGCTATCGATGCAGTGGCATCATTTGTAGGCAGCTACTCGATCGGGCTTTTAATTACCAACAGAGTTTATAAAGAAGGAAAATACTCAGCGAAGGAAGCTGCAATTATTGCGACAGGTTTCTCAACAGTGTCTGCTACATTTATGATCATTGTTGCTAAAACACTGGGTCTCATGGAAATGTGGAACTTTTACTTCTGGTCAACCTTGGTCATTACATTTGTAGTTACAGCAATTACTGTACGTATTTATCCTTTATCGAAAAAACCTGATACAAACTATTTTGGTGAAGTTGTGGAAGAAGAAAAAATGTCGGGCAACATTATCTCAAATGCCATTCAAGAAGGACTAAAGGCATCGTCTAAGTCTGAGCCTCTAACAAAAAATATCTCAATGAACTTTGTAGATGGTTTCAAAATGGCTATGGGCATACTGCCTTCAATACTGTCAATCGGTTTACTGGGTTTAATACTTGCAAAATATACACCTGTGTTTGATGTACTTGGTTATGTATTTTACCCATTTACAGCAGCACTACAGATCCCTGATGCAATGCTGGTAGCAAAAGCCAGCTCATTAGAGGTCGCAGAGATGTTCTTACCAGCACTTCTTGTAAAAGAAGCAGCCCTGCTTTCTAAGTATGTTGTTGGTGTCGTATCTGTTTCAGCAGTCCTATTCTTCTCGGCATCGATCCCGTGTATCATGTCGACTGAGATTCCACTATCAGTTAAAGACATTCTTATTATCTGGGTTCAAAGAACCATATTCTCACTGATTTTAGCTGCAGGAGTTGGACATCTGTTCTTGTAGAATTAACAGTTTGTTTAACAACTAGATTATTGCCCTACACGTTTAATGACATATCCACAAGTTCATATGTTATTAAAATTAAAAAGGCTGTTACAGATTCTGTAACAGCCTCAGACTGTAGATAACTACGAAATACTGCGTTGCAGGCTTCGTTTCGCTTAAGTCACGTATAATGAATACGCTCCTCAAGCGGCTCTCAGCCGCGCCTTGTCTTTCGAAGTTTTCTACAGTCTGCATTCCGTCGACTTTGTCGACGACCTAAAGCTGTTACAGATTCTGTAACAGCCTCAGACTGTAGATAACTACGAAATACTGCGTTGCAGGCTTCGTTTCGCTTAAGTCACGTATAATGAATACGCTCCTCAAGCGGCTCTCAGCCGCGCCTTGTCTTTCGAAGTTTTCTACAGTCTGCATTCCGTCGACTTTGTCGACGACCTAAAGCTGTTACAGATTCTGTAACAGCCTCAGACTGTAGATAACTACGAAATACTGCGTTGCAGGCTTCGTTTCGCTTAAGTCACGTATAATGAATACGCTCCTCAAGCGGCTCTCAGCCGCGCCTTGTCTTTCGAAGTTTTCTACAGTCTGCATTCCGTCGACTTTGTCGACGACCTAAGGCTGTTACAGATTCTGTAACAGCCTTAGTGTTTATAAAAAAAGATTTATAATTATGATCCAACAATCTTGGTAGCGGTTTCCTTAAGCTCTGATTCAAATGACTTCAAAGCGTCTGTATGATCATGAACAAGATCGTTAATTTGAGTGGCACTTTCAGCTGTGAGTTCAACGTCATTTGCCAGTTCGTCTGTGTTTGTAAAAATGTTTTGAGTCATAGAAGTGAGGTTCTCAGAATAGGAGTCTACTTTACCTATTTGATCCATCATTTCTTGAATGTGTACTCGAATATTTGTGAAATTAACTTCTGTTTCCTTTGCATTTTCCTTACCAAGTTCAACAGCAGTGTTCACCTGGCTCACAGAGTTAATGACATCTAAAATATCTTCTTTAATGCTGCTCACTTGTTCTGTTATTTCTACAGATGCATCTTGTGATTGATTGGCAAGTTTACCAACTTCGTCGGCTACAACTGCAAATCCACGCCCATGCTCACCAGCACGTGCTGCTTCAATGGAGGCGTTAAGAGCAAGTAAATTTGTTTGTTCTGAAATAGATTTAATGAGTTCGACCATATTTTCTATGGACTGCATTGATTCTTGAAGCTGTGAAATCTTTGTTGATGCAGATGTAAATTGATTAGAGATGTTTTCAACAGCATGAACCATTTCCTCAACAGCTTTCATACCGCCTTGTGTTTCGCTTTGAATGGTACCTGAAAGGTCGTTTGCTTCCTTTGTTACAGCTTTCATATCCTTAGAGAACTCAGCAATTTCTTGAAGACCTGATGCTGTTTCTTGGACTGCTGCTAGGTTATTAGAAGCCTTTTCAGAGATATCATTGGCATTTCCGGAAATTCCACTTATTTTAGCAGTGGTCTTCTCCATATTTGTAACAATGTTATCAATCATTTCTTTGGTAATAAACTCTTTCTCAAGACTTTGTGCAAAGCCAATTGCGCCAATACAGACCCCTTTTTTATCAATAATAGGGAAGGTAACGGCTTTAAATGGCATGCCATAAACCTCTGCTGGTACGATTGCTTTGATCACTTGTTTTGTAGAAAGTGTTGCCCGTAGTGGATCATCTGCAGGAATCGGAACTCCTGGTTTTAGTGGTACTGACATTTTATCCCCAGGCCAGTAACCAATAAACTTTTCAGTGTCCGTGATGGACACCATGACATCTTCTTGCATGATGTCTTTTAGGTGAGGTAATACGAGTTTGTACGCCTCGATCTGCTTGTTTTTAAACATATACATATCCCCGTTTCTACCCAAGGCGAACTTTATGTAATTTTTTACGTTTAGTGCGCCCGAAGAGTAAATAATTTAATATACGTCCTAGTACTATATTACCAAAACAATTGTAAGTATTGCAATAAAAATTGAATTATTTTGAATTTTGTTCAATCATTTCATGGTCAATCACCGTTTAGTTGGGTATATACCAATTGTAGGATTACTCTGTAATAGAAAAGTGGTGATGATTTGATACGAATGTCTCGAGCTAACAAACGGATGTTTAGTCTTGGACTGATACTGCTTATGCTTTCGATTTTAAGTCTAGACGTCTATGCAAGTGGTAATGAAAAAATTTCAAATGATAAAAATACACTCAATATATTATTACTTAATTCGTATCATGATGGTTACATATGGAGTAACGAACTGAAGAATGGTGTAAAAGATGTATTTGATCAAAGTTATGAGAACTATAACTTACGAATTGAGCACATGGACACTAAAAATTTGTCTACTGATGCCTATCTTGAAGAGTTGTCGAATCTGTATACTGAGAAATTTGAATCAGATGAATTTGATTTGATACTGAGTGCAGACGACAATGCGCTCAAGTTTTTACTTTCATACAAAGAAAAGCTATTTGGTGACACACCGGTATTTTTCTGTGGCGTGAATACCTTAGATGCACATGATTTAAAAGATACAAAGAACATTTATGGTGTGGTTGAAAAGAGTTCTATTAAAGATACCATTGACATTGCTGTTCAACATAACCCAAGACTTAAAAATGTCTACTTGGTCGTCGACGACACCATCACAGGACGTTCAACTAAGGCAGACGTAAAAAGAGACCTGCTTGCCTATGATAAAAATCTGAATTTAATTGTATTTGAGGACATGACCATTTTTGAAATCCAAGAGGAACTGAAGAAAGTCAATACATCTAATTCTGTTGTAATCCAGACATTCTATGTTGTTGACGTAGATGGGGCAGTTTATCCACTGGAATATACTGCGAAACTTGTCATAGAAGCATCTCCGGTGCCGATATACGGACTTTACACGTTTGGGTATGGTTATGGAACTGTAGGAGGCAAGTTTGTTGAAGGTTATTCTCAAGGGTCAAGAGCGGCTGAAATGGCTGTAGACTACTTAAAAACAGGTGTGCCAAATCGGGATAGATTTATTGTCAATGACAACTACAACAGATATCATTTTGATTATGAAGTGATGGAAAAATACAATTTGAATATGGACATACTGCCCACAAGCAGTCTGATTATCAATGAACCCGTGACTATATATCAGCAGCACAAAAGTGTTATCAATATTAGTTTAATGATTGTGTTCTTATTGGTGGTTTATGTACTTATTTTAAGGGTTCAAATTGCATCCCAGACACTAAAAATAACAAAAACTCAAAAGGATTTGATGGAATCAGAGCGTATGGCATCTTTAGGGCGCCTGGTTGCAGGTGTTGCTCATGAAATTAATACACCGGTAGGTATTGGGGTAACCCTCTCATCACATATTGAGAGTACAACACGTGTGGTAGGGGAGTTGGTCTCAGAAAATAACATGACCAAACTTGAGTTTGAAGAGTATATTGATGATCTGTTAACGTCATCTAACCATTTGTCTGAAACGATGAAAAGAGCATCAGAACTCGTGCGCAGTTTTAAACGCGTTGCTGTAGACCAATCCACGGATGAACATAGAGAAATATTTATCTGTGAGTACTTCCAGGAGATCATTAACAGTTTAAAAAATGAACTCAAACAGAAGTCCGTTGAAGTGCAAATCATATGTGATGATAAAATGGTGGTTTGGAGTCATGCTGGAGCCATTTATCAAATTATGATGAACCTGATCCTGAACTCAATAATCCATGGATTTGATGGTAGAACAGATGGACTTATAGAAATATCTGCTCAAAATTTAAGTCAATCCCGCGGACACAAGGCTGACAAAGTCTCTATAAAATATCGTGATTATGGTGTAGGAATGTCACAAAACGACCTGAACAATATTTATGAACCTTTCTATACAACCAAACGCGAAATGGGTGGGAGTGGGCTGGGTATGCATATTGTCTATAATTTAGTCACACAAAAGCTTGGCGGAACTATAGAGTGTACCAGTGCCATGAATGCAGGTACAGAGTTCCTAATTGAGTTTCCAATTGAATCTCCAACAGAAAATAAGTCATAAGAAGTACAGTAAATCAATACAATGTTCGTAAGACTATAAACTGTTTGATATTATATTTATATCAAGCAGTTTTTAATGTGGATATATTCATGACTGTGAAAGGGGGAAACGATGATTCTCAAACATAAAATGACTCTAAAACACAAAATAACACTTATGATAAACATAATGCTCATTATTATGGTGGTTGTATCTATTAAAGCAATATTTAATCAATCGAGTAACATACTCAATGATGAAGCTGAAACAAGTATGAATGCCCAGCTCGATCGGGCAAATGAGAACGTAACCCTGCTCTTAAAAAATATTGTATTGGAAACAGAAAAATTGAGCCTAAATCAAAACGTTGAGAATTACTTTCAGGGTGACTTTGGTCAAAAGCAGTCAGATCAATTTCTAACAGATTTAATGGAGCTTAAAAATAAGGAAAGACCAGTATATATGGATTTGTTCCTAGTTAGTAAAGAAGGCACGATTGTTTCTGCAGCAATGGCTGAAGCAGTAGGCATAGATGTTTCAGGAAGAAGCTACTTTAAGAATGCCGTCATTACCCAGGCCACAGATACAAGCGATATAATACTCAGTAGGGCAGACAACACTCAAATAGTCATTACGCTGACACCGACAGAAAATGGTGATGGTGAAGTTATTGGATATACAGGCATAGCCATATTTGCAACCTACTTTTCTGATTTCCTTGAAGTGTTCGAGTTTCATGATGATAGCGAGTATATTATTGTCGATTCCTTTGATAAGATAGTTTCCCATCCAGATAAAAGTTTGATATCCTCTGAGTTTGATAATTTTGGGTTACAGTCCTTTAAAAATGAAAGTAATGCAGAGGACTTTATCATAGCGAATATTAAGGGAGCAGAATATATTGTTATGGAGAGAATTCTTGATTTTAACGAGTGGAGGATCATATCTCAGTTGCAAGTGGATGAGATCTATTCAAAATCAAGAGAACTGTCATATACGGTATTTCAAATAGGCGTTGTATTCGTGATCATAGCACTTGGAATGGGTGTATATATCACAGACATAGTATCAAAACCTATTGTTGAAATCACTGAGACCATTAACAGAATTATTGAAGAAGAAGAAAATTATAAGACGACCATGATCAACAAGTTACCACTTGAGAGACTGACACATAGGCCCGAATCAAATGAAAAAAACATGGAGCTTGAGGAAATTAGTAACTTTAGAAAAGCCATTCATGGATTCAAACATGTGTTAGAGCAAGGTGCAACCAATTTTGATATTGAGTACAAACAATTGAAACTGCACATTGACGCCTTGTACCATGAATTTGATAACGTTAATTCTAGAAATTTAGAGTTCATTTCGACCTTGTCCCATGATATCAGGACACCCCTTACTTTAATTAAAGGGTATGCACGTGGTCTTGAAAGTGGTGAAGTGACCAATGAAGAAATGAAGAAAAAGTTTAAAAGTGGCATCGTAAAAAGTGCGAATGATATTGAGCATTTAATATACACAGTACTGGATTTTGCATACGAAGTTAACAACAGCAAAACCTTCAGCAAAGAAACATACGAAGTATCCGTATTTGTAGACCATGTTAAGTTTGAAATAGAACAGTTGTATGCTCAAATTGATAGGGAAATCCGAATCGAAATAGATGAATCCGTTGCTTTTAGCAAAAAACAGGTTCATTTGGATCTGATGAACATGAATAGGGTAATTGTTAACTTGATTAATAACAGCCTAAAGTACTCTGAAGTTGACCGGGAAGTTATTCTCAAATTAAAAATGGATGTGGATTCTGATATGGCAGATTCTGTTCTAGTAGAAGTAGAGGATTTCGGCATAGGCATACGACCTGAGGAGATTGAGAATATTACCAACATGTTTTATAGAACAGAAGCATCTAAAGATAAGAAGGGGTATGGTCTAGGACTTTATGTCAGTGATCAAATTCTAATAAGTCATGGCAGTAAACTTCATGTTGATTCTAAACTTAACAAAGGGACAAGCGTACAATTTAATATTCCTGTGATTGATTAAAAGACAGCTGTGCTCATATTTGTGGGCACAGCTTTTTTGAAATTACTTAACTCGAGTAAAGTTTTGTTGACAAATTACTTAACTTGAGTTAAACTTTATGTATGAAGTCGTATTATATACCTCAATAAAAAGTTATAATTTGGTTGAAAGGAGAACATTATGTTTAATGATATAATTTCAAAAGATTTGTTTACAAAAGAGAGAAGTGGAAAATCTGTCTTGTTTGTTCTGGCCATAGCAATGTCTATCTATATGATTATGATGGTGGTGACATTACCAACATTAACGGCAGATATGAAGGGGGTAACAGTGTTCGATATGCGCCCGTCAGGCTACAGTATTGGAGAAGCAACTACGATTATTGAGTCTCTAACTGAATCAGGCCTAAATTATTATAGATGGATTCAATTGCCACTGGATTTCATATATCCTGCTTTGCTTGGCTTGTTTGGAATATTTGCACTGAGCTACTTTAGGAAATTCATAAACTTTACCAAAATACTATATGTTTTGCCACTGGCAATCTGGGTGTTTGACTACCTAGAAAACATAGGTATATACTTTATGCTGAGTCGATTGAATAATACGTTTATTATGAAAACCTCCAGTCTTGTTTCGGTCATAAAGGCAGGATCAACGACATTGTTTTTTATAGTATTACTTGTAATCATAGCTGTTGTTGGACTGAAAAAACTAAACATAATTAGAAATGGAGAATGATGATGCTTAAACCAATGGTTGGAAAGCGGGAACATAAAAAAGCACTCCTAAAAATAAACATCATGGCAACTTTTGTGAAGGCCATGATAACAACCCCTCTGGATGATTTAAGAATTGAAGATTTGTGTCAGGAAATAGGAATATCTAAAGTGACCTTCTTTAATTATTTTTCATCTAAAGAGCAAATCATAGAGTATTTTATCTATAAGTGGCAGTATGATTTATGCCTTGAGTTATCAGATGAAAGCCTTAAAGGTATTGATGCAATCCGGCGTATATATCATAGTGTTGCTGATCATCCCGCAGCTGATAATATTATGACCACTCTCATGAAATTTTACTTGACCCATCCAGAATTTGAACGTATTCAAGTGACTGATTATGAGTACTATCTCTTTAACGAAAAAGCGTTTACGAGAGGCATCATCAATAAAGACTTACCTGAGATCTTTGCAGAAGCATTACAAGATCATGCGGTTGCAGATTGTAAAGTCAATATTCTTGTCATGAATCTAATATCAGGATTTTACGGTGTTGCATTTGTGAGTCATATTATGAATGGGGCTGGAAACAAGCAAGAGAAGGAACAAGTAAAAGAACAAGAACAATATAAAAGAAGAAATAGTGAATTAAAAATTGCTTATGATAATTTTTTGGATGCAATATTATAACAATAAAAGACTACAACAATAAGAAATCACGTCAAACTTGATTTTAATCTCGTTTGACGTGATTTTTTATTAAACCATAATTTTCTGCATATAATATATAACCTTCTCACCAAACAAATTCTGAGTAAGATGGCTATTCTCGGTTGAAACCACCCTAAATCCCAATCGCTCATAAAGGGCTTTGGCTTTATCATTGCTTCCTACAACATGGAGTGAGTAATGGGTAAAATCAAGATTGTCTTTAATTAGGCTCTCACCGAACTCCACCAGACGGGTTCCAATGCCTAAACCACGTGCACTTGCTGCTACTGAAAGGCTTTCTATATAACATTCATTTAAGAGGACTTTCTGTTCTAGGACCAGTAGGCCAATCAACATACGAATGGTTTTCTTAAAACCGTATTTTTTTATGAAGTAAAAGGGTGAGTGTTTTTTTGATTGTGCGTGCTGAACTTCATAGTTTCGTGGTGCTGTTTTTCCAAATGTTAAAGTAAGCAGACCAACAACATTGTCATTGACAACAGCTACATAGACATTTGTGTATTTATTGTTTGAGAAATAACCAATCTCTTTGATGAGTTCAAGTATTTCTGCATCTGAAAGTGGAATTAAATGATGAACCTTGGCTTTAAAGGCTTCCAAAATAAGCTGACTTGCGAAAGTAAAGTCTCTAGGTTCATAGGGTCTTATCTTTATATTGATTGCTGAATCATTCATGATTACACCTCAGTATCTAATCTGGTCAATAAAACGTACTCTAATAATGACATTTTAATATCTAATACTAAAATTTCTCTTAAGAAATGGGAACAATTTTAGTAATAAAAAAAGAACCTGACCAGCGAAGTGGTAGGTTCTCTTTACACGTTATAATCATTATCCAAATATACTCAGTCCATAAGTCGTTGATAACCTGTTAAGCAGTTCAACACCAGCAGCACTATTGCCTTTTTCGTCTAATGCGGGACCAACAATACCAATACCGAATTTTCCTGGTACAACAGACATAATACCTCCGCCAACGCCACTTTTAGACGGAATGCCAACAGTCAATGCAAATTCTCCAGAAGAATCGTACATACCACAGGTAGACATGATTGCTTTTGTCATACGCGCTGTTTCAGGTGAGAAGTATCTTACATGGGTTTCAGGATTAAGGCCATTATTGGCAATAATACGTGCAATTTGTGCCAAATCTTTAACTGTAACTTCTAAAGAACAGGTTTTAAAGTAGGTGTTTAGAACTTCTTCCACGTCTGATGAGAAGGTTTTTGCACCCTTTTGGAAGTAGGCCAGCGCCCTGTTTGTGTCTCCAGTTCTTTTTTCTGATGCGTATACGGATTCGTTAACACAAATTGTCGGGTTTTGTGCTAACTCTTGTAAAAAGCTAGAGAGCTTTTTAAATGCATCTGTGCCTTCTTTTTCAACTATAAATGAAGTGGTTGCAATAGCACCAGCATTTATTAGTGGGTTCAGTGGCTTACCATTGTTTCTAGTTTCAAGCTTTATGATCGAGTTAAAGGCGTCTGCTGTTTGCTCTACACCAATACGTGTGAATACTTCTTCACCATAAGCTTCAAGTGCATAAATTAATGTGACTACCTTAGAGACACTTTGAATGGTAAACCGTGTATCAATGTCACCTGCATGAATTGTCTCACCATTTATATCGTAAATCCATACTGCGAGCGCATCCGCATTAGCCTTTAGTAGCTCGGGTATATAAGAAGCCAATTTTCCATTTTTCGTATATTGTTTAGATTCATTAAGGAACTGATTCAGTTTTTCTTGTGTTATTTGTAGCATATCTTGACCTCCATTAGGGTTTTAACATCATTATATGGGTTTAAATTTTTCAGTAAATAGAATTCGCGAAAAAATACATGTATATTTTCAGAGGGGTTGGATATGCATAAAATTGAATGCCTATAAAATTGAATACGGAGACAAATGTGAAAAATGTAATAGTTGACCACGTATTATCTATTACATATAATTCGAATTAAGAAAGCTCTTGATTATAAAATACTGGGTATCCAAAATCTGAATATTAAAGAAAGAGAATGATATGGAAAATTATAAAAGAAGTGAAAACAATAAAAAAAGTGAAAATAAAAGTGAAAATGAATTCTTAAATGAAGAGCTGAAATTGGAAGAAGAGAGACAACTGAAAAGAAAAGAAAGCCGCAAATTGAATCTTGGGGGGCGCTATTCAACGGATTGGATTTGTTTTGAGGACTACCAGCTGAAAGAAGATAAGAATGGCGACCTATACGTGGTGCCGTCTTCAGTAGAGAGACTAAAGATCTACAATCCATTTGATCTTGCAGAGGAATTATTAATAGATACATTAAAACTAGGTGATGCCTATAATGTGTATAAAAACGATTTAAAAAATATAGATGGCAATGCCTATAAAAAAAGAAAAGTTAAAAAGAATTGGGAAGATCTAAAAGCCCAGTTGCTGGATTATGTAAAATCATATGGTCTTCTTGGGCTTATCAGTTCAAGTACTTACAATAGAAATGTTATTGGTGACAAAGATGTGCTCATTATGGAAAGAAACAGTCTTAAGCTTAAAGAACGCATAATGGACACACAAGCCTACATGGCACTGTTCACACCTTTTGCAGAAAAAGGTGATCTTGGTATTGAGTATCATAAAAATGTAGGTTATTTGGTCAAGTATGAAGATACCCCAAGATTCTATGGTAAAAGACCCATGGTGATGGATTTAATTTTCTCAGGCTATTACGCAGAGAAGGTCGAATGGATCTTTGACTACGTTTCTATGTTAGCAAAACACTACAATCAGCTAATGACCTACAAGACCAAAGCCAGTAGATTGACGGAGCCTGTTACCATCCTAGCAAATGAGTTTGAAGCATCAAAGATAGGATTTACAATCAATCAAGCAGACAAAACGGTGATCGCATGGGCGTTTGATTCACTCAAAACGACGATTCAAACCATCTATGGGTTCTCAGTAACAGATGAAAATATAAAATTAAAGCGATGTGAAAACTGTGATGGATTTTACTTTGCAGTGACAGCACGTGAAAAATACTGTAGTGCAGCGTGTCGCAATAGAAGCAACGTTCGAAAGACAAGACAAAGACAAAAGGAAATAGAGGAAGTAGATAAAGAAGAAGTTTAAAATTAAAAATATAAAGAAAGTAAAAGGAATTTTAAAATGAAAATTTTAATATTGAATGGTAATACGAACACAGTTGTTTCTGACTTTGATGATAGACTAGATAAACTTTCGAGTATGCTGACCAGCACAGGACACGAAGTTGAAGTCATTATGTTAAAAGACAAAAACATCAATGACTGTATTGGTTGTTATAATTGTTGGCTCAAAACACCTGGAATTTGTGTCTGGAAAGATGACATGGCAGCAATATTAGGTCCATATGTTCAAGCTGACCTTGTTATATTGGCTACAAAGGTAAAAATGAAGTTTGTGGGTTCAAGTATTAAGAAAATCACAGACCGGATGTTGCCACTGGTTCATCCTTATCTGGTTATGAATGAAGACCGAATGGGTCATGTTATGCGTTATGACAATCAACCAGACCGAATCATGTTACTCAGTAGCCTAGAAAATGCTGAACATATTGAGCGTATATATGGTGATAAAAGCAAAGGAATGAAAAATATAATGGATCTATCTATGGATTTGGAGGAATTGACACATGCGATTACTCATTATTAATGGTTCGCCCAAATCGACAAACAGCAATACAAAGATCATGACAGATGCCCTGGTGTCAGGATTTACACCGGCAAATAAAAGCATGAATAGTAAAACCCATAAACAAGGTATATTCACAGATGTTGTAGAAAAGAATGTCTTGTCAAATGCCAAAGTAGACCTAGCAGAAATACTGGACTATATAAAAATAAGTGATCATATATTGATCGCATTTCCACTGTACGGAAACTCAGTGCCAGCATGTTTGCTTGAATTGTTAGAAGAAATTGACGGTATAGAATTTATTTTAAGTAAAAAAAATATCAGTTTCCTAATACAATACGGTTTTCCTGAAGCGATTCATGCCCGTCCAATCGAAGCCTTTTTAGAAGAGTGGACGATGTTACAAGGTGCAAACTATATGGGTTCCATTGTTAAAGGTGGCTGTGATGGACTTTATAAGGAAATGAAGAAAAATGAGAATAAAGGAAAAAATGCATATAAAGAAAAAAACAAGATTCTAAAAGGCATACGAGAAATAGGAAGTCATTTTAATATGACAGGCCAGTTAAATAAAGAACAATTGAACAATTATGCAGGTACAGAATCCCATAGACAAGTCCCAAAGAAAGTCATGAGGGTCGTGGTCTGGGTCATGAATAAGATGTACTGGAAAAAGCTACTATCCAAAAACAATGTGAGTGAAGAAGGCAGCTATGCAAAACCATTCGGCAACTTCTAAACCACAACTTTCTCCAGTCTAGTATGTTGTTAGCACTTAATAAGAATGTATACGAGCACCAAAAGGTACAAGGGCAAGTTTCGCCAGTTTAATGTGTTGTTTCGCAAAAGGTAGACCTACAATAGTAATACCAAGTAAAAACGCCAAAACTGTGTGGAGTAAGAATAGTTCCCATCCGAAGGCAAGAATCCATAGTATGTTACCAAGGAGGCCAAATGCACCGAAGTCACCAATTTCTACATCACGCCCAAAAGGTATGAGGGTTAAACCTGCAATTTTAAAACATTGCATACCAAATGGAATACCTATAACAGTTACACATAATACCAGTCCTGCAATTGCCCAAGCGATGGAAACTATAATGCCTCCAAATACGATCCATAATAAGTTACCTATAAATGACATATGAGTTCCTTTCTAATATATATATCTAAATAAATATATGATTACACTGATATTATACGATGAACTTCTTATAGAATGAGGCGATTTAGATTAAAATTTCATTAATATAGATCAAACGACAAGTCTATTATGAATATACGGTGCTTTGTTTATATAATAAAAATTTTGAAAATACTTAAAAAACCAGTATAATGATTTTACAATTATTATTACATGGGGGAATGAAGATGGAATATAAGGTTTTATTAGAATCAATCCTGGAAAATCTTGATGAAGGTGTGTTTGTGGTAGACAAAAATGCTTGTATTACTTTCTATAATGAACCAGCTTCAAATATAGCCGGTGTTGACCCTAATCATGTCATTGGTAAAAACATACTGGACATATTCTCTGGTTTAACAAAGGAATCCAGTACATTTTATCAGGTTCTAAAATCAAAAGAAGCAATGATAGACCATGTTCAAACATATCATAACTGCAAAGGGCAGATTGTCAAAACGGTGACATCAACCATTCCACTGTTTAGAGAGGGTCTTATTGTTGGGGCGATGGAGTTGTATAGACCTGTAGACAGCTATGCTGAGTTGACAGACCGAATCAACGGGCTGAATATGGACCGCTTGAACAATCATAATCCCCTTAAGCAATCTACAAATGTGTCCAAGTACAATAACAGCTTTAAAAACGGGACCAAATACACACTAGAACAAATGGTTGGAAACAGTCCCTCGATTAAAAAACTTAAAAAGATGGCTGTACAAGTCGCGGACAGCGACTCGTCCATTTTAGTGTATGGCGAAACGGGAACAGGAAAGGAACTCCTTGTTCAGGGAATTCACAATGCCAGCGAAAAAAGAAACGCCTGCCCCTTTATTGCCCTAAACTGTGCTGCAATACCTGCGACTTTGCTTGAAGGCATACTATTTGGAACCTCTTCTGGGAGCTTCACCGGTGCTAAAGACAAGGCGGGATTGTTTGAACTTGCATGTGGCGGAACCCTATTTTTAGATGAAATCAACTCCATGAATATAGAGCTACAAGCCAAACTTCTAAGGGTCATTCAAGAAGGTGTGGTAAGAAGGGTTGGAGACGGTAAAACCGTAGATGTGGATGTTCGTGTGGTTGCATCAAGCAATGTAGAGCCCCTTGAAGCTGTACATGCTGGCAATCTGCGGATGGACCTTTATTACAGACTAAATGTTATTGCACTCAACATAGAACCTTTAAGAAAACGCAAAGAGGACATACCGCAACTGGTTTCAGCATTTATATCACAACAAAACAAGAAACTAAATAAATCTGTGACAAGCTTTGAAGTGGAATTTATTGAACTGATTAAGAGGTATTCTTGGCCTGGCAATGTGAGAGAACTCTCATGTGTAATTGAGCGGATCATGAATTTTACAGGCCGTAATATATTGAGTTATACAGATATTCCGGATGAACTTTTGCAGAGAATAAGTGATGAGTATGAGTATAGTGAAGATCTTAAACAAAGTGAAGATCTTAAGCAAAGTAAGCAAACAAACAGTGTTATTAAACCCAATACTCAAGCCAGCTTAAAAGATCAAATGCAAGCTATAGAACGCGAAATCATAGTCAGTGCAATCAAAGAGGCTTCAGGCAACTGCTCAGAAGCGGCACGACAATTGGGCATACCCAGACAGACCATACACAATAAAATTAAGAAACTGGGTATCAAACTTGTCAACAACGCTTTATAAATAAGCTATGATATTTTACGAATAAAACATGTCAGCGTCATAAAAACAAGACCCTGTCAAAATAATGAGACACACTTTGTCCTAGAAATGGGACGGGGTGTGTTTTGCTTTTTTGAGGATTTTCGTATGAATGTGGTTTGTTCAAGGTGTGCAGTCTTATTACTTGAAATATTCAAAGTTGGCACGCAAGTTGCAAATGTTAAGAATGTGAAAAAAATTAACTCATACTTAAAAAGGAGGGGACTTTAATGGGGAGATTTATTATAAGGCGTTCACTCATAGGTATCATGACATTGTTTGTTATTGTATCTGCCACTTTTTTTATTGTGAGTTTGGCGCCCGGTGACCCAATAGTCGCAAGAAGTAAACAAATGCCCGAGAAAGCAAGGGCAGTGGTAATGGAAAAATACGGACTCGACAAATCAATATTTGTTCGGTACAGCCTGTATATGAAAAATCTATTGTTAGAAGGCGACCTGGGAGAATCGTTCATTTACACAGGCAGGTCTGTTAACGATGTTATTTCTAAAAACGCTCCGATCTCTGGACGTATTGGAGGTATCGCATTGCTTATTCAAATTGCTGGTGGTGTCCTGTTAGGCGTTGTGGCTGCTATGAGTCGGGAAAAAATAGCAGACCAATTGATCCGGGTTTTGGTGGTACTTTCCATATGTGTTCCAAGTTTTGTTCTTGCAGCACTCTTGCAGTACTATGTGGCCTTTAAGTTTAGGCTTGCACCCATCTTCGGCTGGGGAGACCCCGTTCATTATGTTATGCCAGTTATCGCACTTGCCATTGGTGGTTTAGCGGGTTACTGCAAATACATGCGAAACAGCACCATTGGTGTTATGAGTGAAGACTACATCGTAACAGCAAAAGCAAAAGGGGTTTCTAAAATAAGACTGGTTCGTAAACATGTTATGAGAAATGCACTTATACCGGTTGTAACGATGATTGGTCCAAGTATAGCCGCTATATTTGGAGGTTCATTTATTCTAGAGTCGATCTTCGGGATTCCTGGATTGGGTTCATATTATGTAAAAGCAATTCAAGACAATGACTATACAATGATACTCGGCCAGACCATATTCTTTGCGGGACTGTACATTGCTTCATTAATACTTGTAGATATTCTGTACGGTATTGTAGATCCAAGAATTCGACTGGCTAAAGAAAAATAAGGCGTGAAGGTAGGGGAACATATGGAAACGTATCAGGAATCTAAAACAGATATTTTTGATCAGTCACTCTTTGAAGTGGTCGGATGTGATGATCTGAATGCAGAGAAAATAAGCAAACCAAGTTTAACGTACTGGCAAGACGTGTGGAGACGTTTTAAGAACAATAAACTGGCAATGTTCGGACTTATATTATTATCAATCATTATATTTATGACCTTGTTTGGTCCTATGATCTCAGGTTATGACTTTTCAAACATGTCCTTTGAGTTAAAGAATTCAGAACCTAGTGGGGCCCACTGGTTTGGAACAGACGACACAGGTAGAGACATCTTTACAAGGGTTTGGGTCGGGGGACGTGTGTCGATTATTATTGGCGTGGTTTGTACCTTTGTTATGTTCATCATAGGTGCATCTATGGGCGCTATTGCAGGATTCAAAGGGGGTTTGATTGACGACGGCATCATGCGGATTGTTGAGATTATAGGCTCACTCCCTTATTTGGTTATAGTCATTCTCATCTCTTTAGCACTAGGTCGGGGGATGTTCCCACTGATTTTCGCAATGACCATTGTTTCATGGGGAGGAACTGCGCGAATGGTGCGTGGCCAAGTACTACAGATAAAAAATATGGAGTATGTACTTGCAGCCAAAGCACTGGGTGCAGACACCACACGAATCATTCTGAGACATCTGCTTCCCAATGCAATGGGCGTTATTATGGTATCTATTACCTTTGCAATCCCTGGATTCATCTTCAGTGAAGCCTACCTAAGTTTTATTGGTATTGGAATTCAGCCCCCTCAAACAAGCTGGGGTGCACTGGCTTCAGCTGCGAAACAGTATATCATTTTTCAACCGTATCAGCTGTTTTTCCCAAGTTTAATGATTGTACTGACAATGTTGGCATTCAATCTGATTGGTGATGGACTTACAGATGCGCTTGATCCGAAGCTCAGACAATAAGGGGTGCTTAGAATGAATAAAAAAGTTTTAGAAGTAAAAAATCTGGAGGTTTCATTTCATACATATGCTGGCGTTTGTCAGGCTGTAAGAGGTGTCAACTTCTATCTAAATAAAGGGGAAACCCTTGCTATTGTTGGTGAGTCTGGCTGTGGTAAAACAGTGACATCAAAATCAATAATGCGGATTCTGCCTTCACCTCCGGCTGTTATAGGTCAGTCATCAGAGATCTTATACAAAGGGAACGACCTGACCGAGCTCTCAGACGAGGAAATGCGAGCCATTCGTGGCAAGGAAATATCAATGATTTTCCAAGACCCCATGACCTCACTAAATCCAACCATGCGTGTTGGCGACCAGATTGCAGAGAGTTTGATCATCCATCAGAACATGAAAAAGAAAGACGCATTTAAGGAAGCCGTCGACATGTTAAAGCTGGTAAACATACCAAACGCAGATGAAAGAGCAAAACAATACCCCCATGAGTTTTCGGGTGGCATGCGACAAAGAGCAATGATCGCCATTGCCCTTGCATGTAAACCCAATATTCTCATTGCAGATGAACCCACAACGGCGTTAGATGTTACCATTCAAGCTCAAATTATGGACCTGATATCAGACCTTCAGGCAAAACTAGACACAGCTGTGATCCTGGTAACCCATGACTTAGGCGTGGTTGCAGAAACAGCAGACCGGGTTATGGTCATGTATGCAGGCAAGGTTATTGAAACAGGAACCGTCGATGAAATCTATTACAGCCCTAAACATCCTTATACATGGGCGTTACTAAAATCCATTCCTAAACTTGAGAGTGAAGGAAAGGAAGACCTCTATGCACTGGGTGGAACACCACCAGATTTAGTGGCACCTCCGGCAGGCTGTCCCTTCGCTTCACGTTGTGAATATGGAATGAAGATTTGTCGTACTCATATGCCAAGTCTAACGCATAAATCTGATGACCACGCAGTTGCATGTTGGCTGGAGCACCCACAATGTGCACCTGTTACAACAAGAAAGGAGGGCATTGCATAATGGAAACACAAGATACCAGTGCGATTAAATCGGACACTTTATCAGACTCTTTATCAGACACTTTATCAGACACTTTAATAGAAGTTAAGAATCTACAGAAGTACTTCAAAGTACGAAGAAAACACAATCTTAAAGCCGTAGATGGTGTGAGTTTTCAAATTAAACGCGGTGAAACCTTAGGTCTTGTAGGCGAATCTGGTTGTGGTAAGACAACCTGTGGTCGTACGGTCATTGGACTATATGAAGCAACAGGTGGAGAAGTTTTATACGACGGTATTTCCGTTCACAAACTAAACAAAGCTGAGCGAAAAGAGTTCACAAGAAAAGCACAAATTATACTACAAGATCCATATGCATCTTTAAATCCGCGTATGACGGTAGGAGACATTATAGGAGAAGGTATTGATATTCATAACCTATATACAGGGGAAGCAAAACAAGATCGTATTTATGAACTCCTGAATCTGGTTGGCCTTAATGATGAACATGCCTCTAGGTTTCCCCATGAATTCTCGGGTGGCCAACGCCAACGTATTGGCATTGCAAGGGCACTTGCAATAGAACCTGAGTTTATCGTATGTGATGAACCCATCTCAGCACTGGATGTATCCATACAAGCTCAAGTTGTTAACCTACTCATTAAACTACAAAGAGAACTGAAGTTAACCTACCTATTTATTGCACATGATTTATCCATGGTAAAACACATTTCAGACAGAATTGGTGTGATGTACTTGGGGCATATGATGGAGCTGACTGGCAGTGCAGACTTATATGAAGAACCTCTACACCCATATACACGAGCATTACTCTCAGCTATTCCAGAGGCAGATCCAGAAGCAGGCAGAAATAAAACGCGGATAGAACTGGACGGAGAAGTTCCAAGTCCCATAGATCCTGCACCGGGCTGTAGATTTGCATCAAGATGTGCACACGCGTATGATGTGTGTTTTAAAGATGTCCCTGAACTGAAGGAAGTTAAACTGGGTCACTATGTGGCATGCCACTTAATACATAAAGAGGGGGAACTAAATTGAAAAAGAGTAAATTGATAAGAGCAAAACGAGCAAATAAGTATGTGTGTCTGTTAATCGCCATGATGATGTTACTAACAGCATGTGGAGGAGGCGCAGGCCAAGAAGCAGGAAGTGGAGAGTCACAGACCAAAGAGGTCGTAAAAGCTGAATCAACACAAGAGGAAACGGTTGATCCAAACCAAGTAAAAATGGCAGACGATCAAACCTACACATTTGCAATGAAAAGTACGGTTACATCATTTGACCCACATAGAACGGGTGGGATTCCTGACTGGAAAGCTCAAGCGCCAGTATATGAAAACCTTTTAAGATACGTTGTTGACGAAAATGGTACTGCATCCTATGAGCCAGGCGTTGCAACAGACTGGAAAATGTCTGACGATCAAATGACATACACCTTCAACCTCAGAGATGACGCCAAGTGGAGTGATGGTTCAGCGCTTGTAGCGGGAGATTTTGTTTACTCGTGGCAACGTGTGTTTGACCCAGAAATTGCTTCAGATTATGAGTGGTTTGTTGATGGCCTGATTGTAGGCGGAGCAGAGTACTTTAGTGGTGAAGGTTCTAAAGAAGATGTTGGTGTTGTTGCAATAGACGAACATACACTTGAAATTCAACTGACACGACCATGCGGTTACTTTTTACAAATTGCTGCATTCCCAACATACAAGCCTGTAAAGCAAGCTTTTGTAGAACAATTTGACGATGCTTACGGTGCAACTGCAGAAAAAGTACTTGGTAATGGACCTTTTGTACTTGAAAGCTGGGAGCCAGGACTTGAAGCTGTATTTGTTCCAAATGAGTTCTACTGGGACCGTGAATCAGTACACCTAGATAGAATTGAAAGAAAAATAGTAGCAGAGGAAAATTCAAGAGCACAAGCACTGATGACTGGTGAGCTTGATGGCGCTGGTGTTGCAGAACCACAATGGCGCGAAATGTTAGACAATGAAGGTGGATACACATACATCAATCAAGCAGGTGCAAGTGTAGAGTTCTTCATGTACAACCAGCAAAACAAGTACCTTAAAAACACAAAAATCAGACAAGCGCTGAGTTTAGCATTCGATAGAGAGAGATACATTAGAGAAATTATGGACGATTTCGGTTTTATCGCCAACAGTGTTGTACCACCCGTTGTTCATGCTGGTAAAGACCTCTACAAAGATGTTACCGGTGGAGAGAACGAAGTGATTAAAACACTTTCAAATGAAATTCCAGATTTTAAGGCGCTTCTCGTTGAAGGTTTAAAAGAAGAAGGCCTGAGTACGAACCCAGAAGACATGGAAATCACAATGATGACACGTGGTACGGGTGAATGGATCAAAAAGTCAGCGGAATGGATCCAGCAAATGTACAAAGAAGAACTGGGCATCTCTCTTCAAATAGAAATGGTTCCTTGGAATGTTATGTGGGACAACGTAGACAGTGGCAACTATGAAATTGCTGTTGGGGGTTGGACGGCAGATGTAGATGCCCCTTCAAACCTTATTGATATTTTCCATACACACAGTGGTTACTACCATGAAGACAAACTGAACTGGAAAGGCGAACGCGCTGAAGCCTTTAATGCATTTATCGATGAGGCCCTAACAGTAGCAGATCCAGTAGAAAAAGCGAAACTGTTTGTAGAAGCTGAAAAAATTCTTGTAGGGGATGGTGTTGTTGCACCAATGTACTTCAGAGAATTTTCGACTTACAGAAAAGACTATGTTAAGAACAACTTCACCAACCCATTCACATACCAAGACTACAAAGGTGTGTTTATCGCGGATAACTAATAGACTAAAAAAATATCATATAAAAGTTCCATAAAACAGCAGATAGATATTCACGCTTCAAGAATTCTAGATGGTGTTTTATGGAACATAAGAAGATGATTTTTTTAGTTTAATTACAAGACTACAGAGGATTAGAAGGAGTCACTTAAAACCAAAGGGGGACTTGAGATGCTAGACCTATCAAAACCAGGACAAATCTATAATATCCAGCGTTATTCATTACATGATGGTCCAGGCATACGAACAACCATTTTTCTAAAAGGTTGTCCACTGACCTGTCTGTGGTGTCATAACCCAGAGAGTCAAAGTAAAAAGTCTGAACTGATGTATAACGAGCAAAAATGTATATCCTGTTTTGATTGCGTCTCAAGTTGCCCAAATGTTGCACTTACCAACAAGGATCAAGTCCTCTCCATAGAAAGAAACCGGTGTGTAAGTTGTGGGACATGCGCCTGTAAATGTCCTGCAGCTGCCATCGACCTCATGGGGAAACTCATGACAGTAGAAGAAGTCATGGCTGAAGTTAATAAAGACAGGGCATTTTATAACACTTCAAATGGTGGGGTTACCATCTCGGGTGGAGAACCGCTTTATCAGTCTGAGTTTGCACTAGAGCTGGCCAGAGCCATTAAAAGTGAGGGGTATCATTTGACCCTGGACACATCAGGTTATGCCAAAAAGGATGTTTTACTACCCTTTATAGGTCTGATCGATTTGTATTTATATGATGTAAAACATGTTTATCCTGAGCAACATAAAGCATTCACAGGGGTGGACAATCTACAGATTCTTAGAAATTTAAAAGTACTGTCAAGACACAGCCAAAGGATATGGGTTCGCCTGCCCCTCATCCCTTCATTTAACGACTCTGAAACACACATCCATGATTTTGCCTTTCAAATGTCAGAGATCAAAATTGAAAAAGTCAGTCTGCTTCCTTATCATGGTTTTGCCAAAGGGAAGTACGAGCAGATGAATCAGCCATACATATTATCTGAAATCAAATCACCGGATGAAAACAATATAAAAAAAGCCAAAGAGATTCTTGAGGATTATGGTTTAAAAGTACAAGTGGGAGGTTGATCATGCGCGAATATGGTATGAATGCACGGATTCAGCATCTTAGAAAAGAGAGTTTAAATGCAGTTCCTAAAATTACGATGGAACGAGCAAAGCTGGTAACAGAAGCCTATAAGAACTTTAATGGAAAGGTGTCAGTACCTGTACTTAGGGCCATGACACTGGAACATGTTTTAGCAAATAAGGAAATATACATTGGAGATCATGAGCTTATAGTTGGGGAACGGGGACCTTCTCCTTGTGAAACGCCAACCTATCCTGAGCTGTGTTGTCATACACTGGATGATCTGGATGTTATGGATAAAAGAAAGAAAATCAGTTTTAAAGTGTCAGATAAAAATAAGCAATTTCATGAAGACCAGATCATACCGTATTGGCAAGGTAAATCCATTCGGGACCATGTGTGGATGCAAATGACTGGCGAATGGAAAGTGTTATACGAATCGGGAGTCTTTACTGAGTTCATGGAACAAAGAGCGCCCGGACACACTGTTGCAGATGGGAAGATCTACAAAAAGGGATTTAAAGATTTTAAGAAGGACATAGAAAAGAGTTTTAATAGTCTGGATTATTATAATGACCCAGAAGCTTACGCAAAACAAGAACAACTCAAAGCCATGTATATCTGCTGTGACAGCATCATAGATTTTGCAAAACGTTATGCAAACAAAGCCTTACAATTGGCTGAAGCCATGACCAAGTCAGGGCTAAAAATGCCATCAGATTTTAAGAGAAAAGAAGAACTACTTGAACTACACAAGATTTGCAGTTGGGTACCAGAAAATGCACCTAGAACCTTTAATGAAGCCCTACAAATGTACTGGTTTGTGCATTTGGGTGTTATTAATGAGCTAAATACCTGGGATGCATTTTGCCCGGGGAAACTCGACCAACACCTGTGGCCCTTCTACCAAAAAGAACTTGAAAAGGGCACCTTAACAAGAGAAGGGGCCAAAGAACTTTTGGAATGCTTTTTCATTAAATTCAACAACCAGCCTTCACCCCCAAAGGTGGGCATTACATTAAAAGAGAGCGGGACATATACGGACTTTTGTAATATAAATATTGGTGGATTGTTAGCTGACGGAAGCTCTGGAGTGAACCCGGTTTCATATTTGCTGCTTGAAGTTATTGAAGACTTAAGAATTCTCCAACCGAGTAACAACATACAGGTGGGTAAGGCAACTGAAAACGACTTTATGATGGAAGCGGGCAAAGTCATTCGCCAAGGTATGGGATTCCCATCGGCCTTTAATGCAGATGCTGTTGTCAAAGAACTTCTTAGAACTGGGAAGTCTGAAATTGACGCACGCCTTGGTGGTACCAGTGGTTGTGTAGAAGTGGGATGTTTCGGTAAAGAAGCCTTTGTACTAACAGGCTACATGAACCTTGTTAAGATTCTTGAACTAACACTCCATAATGGAACAGATCCTAAATCGGGTGCTCAAATTGGAATAAAAACAGGACAGTTGGATACCTTTAAATCATTTGATGATCTGATGCAGGCCTTTAAAAATCAACTGGAGTTTGTGATCAATACCAAAGTTCGAGGCAATCAAGTCATAGAAAAAATATACAAAGAAAATATGCCAGCACCATTTATGTCTGTGGTCATTGATGACTGTATAAGCAGTGGTATAGATTACAACGCTGGGGGCGCCAGATACAACACACGGTATATTCAAGGGGTCGGAATTGGCACTATCACAGACACCCTTTCAGCTATAAAAACACAAGTTTACGACAATCAACTGTTTGATCTTCAGAAGCTTATGACTATTTTAGATTCAAACTTTGAAGGATATGAAAAAGAACGCCTGATACTAAAAAGAAAGTCACCGAAATATGGCAATGATAATGACCAAGCAGACAAGATTATGAATCAAGTGTTTGAATACTTCTTTGAAGCCGTTGATGGTCGTCCAACTGTATGTGGGGGAACGTATCACATTCAAATGCTTCCGACCACATCACACGTCTACTTTGGTTCTGTTATTGGTGCAACCGCCGATGGTAGAAAAGCAGGCATGCCACTGTCTGAAGGCATATCACCTGTACAGGGGGCTGACAAATTTGGTCCGACGGCTGTTATTAAATCGGCCTCAAAAATGGATCATATTCGAACTGGGGGGACACTTCTTAATCAAAGATTATCCCCAGAACTCTTAAGGGGTGAGCGTGGGCTTAATCAATTGAATGGGCTGATAAGAGCTTACTTTGATCTAGATGGACATCATATTCAGTTTAATGTCTTTGATGTTGAGAAATTAAAAGAAGCACAGCTACACCCCGAAAAGTATGAGAACCTCATTGTTCGAGTGGCTGGGTATAGTGACTACTTTAACAATTTAAATATTGAACTGCAAAACGAAATTATAGAGCGTACAGAACAAGCAGGTTTTTAATAAATTCAAAGAGCTGTTTAATAGGAGGGGTTATACATGAACTACAATTATAAAGGAAAACTGCCTGACAACGCGCCTGTGAAAGGGTATGAGCAACTGTCATGTGAAAGAACAGAATTAAAGAATATGTTGTTTGACTTGGCTAGAAATCAGATTGAAATACCTCTTATAATAGGGGGGAAAGAAGTAAAGACGGGGAATATGGGTACTTGTGTTATTCCACATGACCACAAGCATGTGCTTGCCAAATACCACAAAGCAGGACCAGAACAGATTCAAATGGCCATTGATGAAGCTTTAAAAGCAAGAGAAGCATGGTCAAACATGCCTTGGCAACAACGGGCTGCCATATTTAAAAAAGCTGCTGTTTTACTTGAAGGTAAATATAGACCTCTTATAAACGGCGCAACAATGCTGGGTCAAAGCAAGACCGTTCAACAAGCAGAAATTGATGCTGCATGTGAAATGATCGATTTCTTAAACTTTAATATCAACTATATGAATGAAATTTATTCGGTCCAACCTCAGTCAACACCTGTGGAATGGAATAGGGTGGAGTATCGTGGACTTGAGGGTTTTGTCCTGGCTATTTCTCCGTTTAACTTCACATCTATAGCAGGCAACCTAGCAGCAGCCCCAGCCATGATGGGCAACAGCGTTCTTTGGAAGCCATCCGGCCCAGCAGTCTACTCAAATTACTTTATGATGAAACTCTTTATGGAAGCGGGCCTACCAGCTGGTGTTATAAACTTCATTCCAGGAGATGGGGCCCTTGTTGGCGAGGTCACACTAAATGATAGAAACCTTGCAGGTATCCACTTTACGGGTTCAACGGGTGTATTTAATACACTTTGGAAGACGGTTGGTGAGAATGTTGGAAAATACATAGGCTACCCTAGACTGGTTGGAGAAACTGGTGGAAAAGATTTTGTATTTGCAGATGAAACCGCAGACATGAAGGCCCTAAGTACAGCTTTAGTAAGAGGTGCTTACGAGTTTCAGGGTCAAAAGTGTTCAGCGGCTTCAAGAGCATACATACCTAAAAAGTTATGGTCAGATTTAAAACCTTATTTGATTAAACAGATTGAAAGCATTCAGATGGGTGACGTAGACAATTTTGAGAACTTTATTGGTGCAGTTATAGACGAGAAGTCCTTTGATAACATTGAGGACTATATTAACCACGCAAAAGGGTCTGATGATGCAAAAATTCTGGTTGGTGGAAAGTGTGATAAATCCGTTGGCTACTTTGTAGAGCCAACCCTAATAGAAGCACTGAAGCCAGATTACAAGTCCATGGTTGAAGAAATATTTGGACCTGTTTTAACTGTATTTGTATATGAAGAAAAAGACTTTGAAGAGACACTAGACCTGTGTAATACCAGTACAGATTATGCACTGACAGGTGCTATATTCTCAAGAAATAGGGAGAATATTATTCATATGACTCAGAAACTAACCCATGCGGCGGGCAACTTCTATGTGAATGACAAGCCAACAGGAGCAGTTGTTGGACAACAGCCATTTGGTGGATCACGTGCGTCTGGAACAAATGATAAAGCGGGAAGCATGTTGAACTTATTGCGCTGGGTGAGTCCAAGAACGGTAAAAGAGAACCTGAATCCTCCAACAGACTACGCTTACAAAAACATGTGTGAAAGCCATTGTCATGATGTCTGTGACAAAAAGAAGAATGACTATGACTTAGATGATATTCGAATATAAAGCTTAGATCATTGAATCAAAAACCATTAAAGACGCCTTTCATTATGAAAAGCGTCTTTGTTTATATTTATTTCAAAGTTATTGGTCTAACGGTACATCAGTTCTTTTAACTCAACTTCAGGGTGTCTGTAAGACATGTTGTTGGCACGTTTCATTTTCTTGGATGCCAGTGATTTTTTAGGACAATTATTGATACAGCTAAAGCATATTTCACAGTTGTCACTAAAAACAGGTTTACCTGATTGAATCTGGATGTTTGCCTGTGGACAGACTTTTTCACAGACACCACAACCGATACAGTCCTCATTCGCAGCAATATTTTTAAACTGCATAAATGATTCCATTGCACCAAATACTTTTTCACCAAGATTGAGACCCACTTGTTTTAATGCTGTAGTTTTTTGGACCTCATCTAATGCACCATTTACAATCAGTGGAATGTTCTTTTTAATAGAATCCTCTGAGTCTTTAAGTGCTTTTTCCAGTTTTTCAGGTGTGTAGTTTACAATAGCGCTGTTGCTTGGGAAATGTGTTTCGAATGTATTTGAGACAGTGATGCCTTTATTGGTTAGAATACTTGTTATAGATGGAATAGCATTTCCAGTACCACCCCCACAATGTGCATAAATAAATGTGTAAGCATTTGTTGAAACATTTAACTGCTGAGCAAACTCTTTAACGATTGTTGGAGATGTCATTGCGTATGTCGGATAAATAATTCCCACACGCTCAGCACTGGATTCAACGCTGCTTGATAAGTCCAATGTATTAATAGCAATCAATTTGGTTTCCTGATTTAAGTTTTCTAAACTTTTTTTAATAGATTTAGCGACGTGTAGACCATTTCCTGTACCTGTGAAGTAGTATAATTCAGTTCTCATTTGTTTGCTCCTTAACTTACGAATGTCACACACTTGTGCAACTTTATGAATTGAAGTATAATTGAGAAAATCTATAGCGTCAATGAAATAAGCTAATCTTACACAGATTTGAGAAAGTGTGAGAGTTTTATAATGTATGGAGGCATACGTATGGTAAGACAAAGAGAACTTTACTCAAGTGCAGTTCGGTCGCAGCACATGATCAGAGAAGCACTGCTTAGTATAATGCAGGAAAAACATTTTAACGACATTTCAATAAGTGAGATTATGAAGCGTGCTGATTTGGTTCGTAGAACCTTTTATGCCCATTTTAAAACCAAAGAAGAGGTATTGACTTCTTATATTGACGAACTTGTTTCTGCCTCATTTGTTGAAATTCTAAATGGTGTACAAGAGTGTAATGGCTCTGTAGCACTCATATATTTTAGGTTATGGTGTGAACATAAAGCGTTTGTTCTTTTATTAAAGAAGAACAATCAAATGGCGCTGCTCAAGTCCTTTGACGCACATATTAGCAGTGTAAACCAACAGTTTAACGCTTTTAGCAATATTGGCTTTAGTAAAACAGCGGAGAAGATTGCACCAAAGTTTTATGCCGGTGCTATGTGGAACCTACTCGACATTTGGATCGAAGAGGGGATGAATGAAACACCAGAGGAACTGACAGACTTGTTTGCTGAAATGTTTATGGTAGGCAAAGACTCAGGTAGTGATACAAGTTGTTCATTTAAACTTGACTAATGTAGACTTAAATAATTTATGAATCTAAAAAGCGCCAAGACAATATTATGTCTGGCGCTTTCGCTATTTTTAAATTAACTTGTGAGGATTATAGTTGATAAGTACAACAAAATGAATCCAGGTATCATGATTTTAATCCCGAAATTGGGATTTACAAATACATCTTCAGTTCTTACTATAAACTTTAGTGGTGACAGGTCATACTTTATAAACAACATGCCCAACGAAAGAAAGAATAGGCCAAAGACTATGACAAGTACTCCAATAAATAAGGACATTCGAAATCACTCCATTCTTTAATACTATAGCGTATTTTAAGGTGGTTTGTATAGGTTAGGTTGGAAAATGGATTGAATAGGATAATAGAAACCCTTCAATATGAGAATGATTTTCTAATGGCCTTTTAATTATACTCAAATGTGCTTGTAACAAAATAACACCTGTTATATATTATAATTGGATATATAACAGGTGTTATTTTGGAGGTCGAATATGGCAAACGTAAGGTTCAGTAAAGAGATTATTCTAGATCAGGCGCTCGAAATTGCAATGCATCAAGGCTTCTCAGCAATCAGTGTAAGAAATGTAGCCAAAGCGGTTGGATGCTCAACGGCACCCATCTATACAGCTTTTGAAAATGTAGATGCATTAATAAAACTGACGAAAGACAGAGTTCTTGAATTACTGCTAGAGTATATAGATGGCAAATACACAAAAAATAAATTTCTAAATGTAGGTGTAGGAACACTCATGTTTGCCAAAACCTATCCTAGATTATATAAAGAGCTCTATATAGACTCCTTTGATTCAGTGCATGAAAATAAAATTCGAGAAAGAACACTGGAAATGATGAAGTACAGCATGTCGTCTCAGATCATGGACCTTAATCAAATGGAAACGGTGTTAACGAAAATGTGGTTGATTACACATGGAATTGCAACAAAATTATGTAGTGGCGCAATATCAGTCAGTTCAGATGAAGACTTGATTAAAATGCTGGATGAAGTTGGTGGTGAAATTATAACGGCGACCATTATAAAAAGTGGCAAGTTTAAAGGTGAGCTTAGTTCACTGGTTAGGGAGGGAAACAAAGATGAAAATACTAATTTTGGATGGGACATTTGGAACTAGATGTAATGCACTCCTAGAAGAAGTCGAGCAGAAGTTTAGTAACCTTAATGCAGAAGATAATAAAATTGAAGTTAATAATATTGAAGTTGTTAAAATTGAAGATGAAAAAATTGCCTACTGCACAGGCTGTTGGAGCTGTTGGGTTAAAACACCTGGCCTATGTACACATATGGATGACACACAAAACATACTCAGAAAAGCAATTCAAGCCGATATGGTAGTTGTGTTCACCGAGAACTCTGTGGGTTACATGACTTCACATTCAAAGAAAGTACTTGAAAAGTTTGTACCTCTTATTCATCCTTATATTGAACTTGTGGATGGTGAATGTCATCATGTAAGACGTTATGACAAGTATCCTAAATTGGGACTCATCTATATTGATGACGATCTAAATAAAAATGATTTTGACACAAGCAAAAACATGGTAGAACGGGCAGCATTAAACTTTAAAACCACACTGGAATTTGCAGTACATGTTACATCTTCAAAGGAGGCTTTTAATAATGAAAATATCAATATTTAATGGTTCTCCTAGGGGAGAAAAAAGCAATTCGACAGTCATTAACAAGTGGTTGGCTGAAGGTTTTGTAGGTCATGATTATAATGAAGAAAATGAAAATGAAAAAGAAAGTAAAATAGAAAATAGAATAAAGCAGCACATCATAAGAAACATTAAGAATCATGACATGTATATTGATGAAATGGCAGAAAACAAAAAAGTTGTAATAACCTTTCCACTCTATGCAGATGGAATGCCAGCTATAGTCATGCGCTTCTTTGAAAAAATATATGAAAACAGAGAAAAACTATCAGGTACGGAGTACTTGTTTGTTATCCACTCTGGTTTTCCAGAAGCAAAACATTGTTATGGGTTAAGAGATTACCTTACTAATTTTGTTGAAAAAGTGAACGGAAAATTATACGAAACAATCATTTATGGTGGCAGTGAAGGAACAAGGTTAGCCCCTGAAAAGTCACAGAAGAAGAAACGAAATGCATTTAATAATATTGGGTCTGCCTATTCAAAAGGGATAGATATAGAAAGTGCAGACCGCAACAGACTTATGAAACCTTTGCAGCTCAGTAAAGGAACACAACTTGCATTCAAACTGCTCTCTAAAACAAGTCTTTTAAATGTGTACTGGGACAGTTCTTTAAAGAAAAATAATGCTTTCGAAAAACGATTTGACCAGCCTTACTTATAATTCAAGACCAAACTCAATCAAAGCCCAAACACAAGAAAACAGTGTTTGGGTTTTGCTATTGAACATGCAATTAGTTAGAAGGCCAATCAAATTGTTCAGCAAAATCTTTCATAAGCACACCAATCAGCCCCTTTAATTGATGGACTCCTGGGTCTGTGTTCATCATAATTACAGCCCCTTTGCCAAGTCTTGGGTAAACAAGCATCATACTTTGGTAACCAACACCCCAGCCTTGTGTGGAAATTTCTATACGTTCTTCTGAATAGTCTAAGAATACACCTAGACCCGACCACTTGGAACACCCTTGAGGGGTTAGAAGTTCTGTCATGGTTTTAGTTGAAATGCCGAGTGTACTTTTATTGTTGAGTGCGTCCATTATTTCAATGGCCAATCTGCTTAAATCTTTTGATGTTGACCAGAGACCTGCCGTTGCTGGGTAAGGGTAGATAGAGAAATGATTTGGGATTGCTTTTCCATTTTTATGATGACCAACAGCATAGTTTTCATCTCCGATCTGATCTATTGATGTGTGAAAGAAACTTCTATTCATGTTAAGGGGTTCAAATATTAGGGTGTTCATCAGTTTGGTAAAAGACTGATTTGTAGCGTCTTCAAGTACTTGCTCTACAATACAGAAGCCTGTGTCTGAGTAAAGGAACTTTTTTCCAGGTTCAGCAAGCATTTTAGCACTTTTAGAATAATAATTGGTTTTTCCACTTAAAAGATCAGCCATTGTTGGTATAGCATGACTGGTGTTTAGTGGACCGAAGCTCTTGTCTGGGTCAGTAAATCCAGATTGGTGTGAGAGTAAGTGGCGCAAAGTCACTTTTGTATGACTTGTAAATTCACTTTCTGGAACCTTCCATGTTTTGAGGTAGTGGTTCACGTCCGTGTCTAAACTAAGAATGCCATCGTCCACAAGTTTTAATACAAGTATAGTCGTGACCAACTTACTCATAGAACACGCATTAAATATAGTTGAGGTGTCAAGTGGGAGCGCTGATTTAGTGTGATTGTTACCATAATTTTCTGAAGCAAAGAGACCACCATTATCAATCAAAGTAAGACTAAGTCCTTGTACATTATGTTCTTTCAATTTTCTATGAATATCTGTTGTTTTTAAAGTCATATTAATCCTCCAAGTAGGCTTTTGTTTTTAGATCTTGGTTAGATTATATGATGTTCATTCGTCCAAGTTTTAATCATTCTTGCTATGTTTTAACTTATGTGAGAGAATTTTTTAAGGGGAGGATTATTATGTATCTTGATAGTATTCAAGTCGCTGTAGATTATATAGAACGCAACTTAAGTAATACACTGCGTTTGTCAGAAATTGCAGAAATAGCAGGTTACTCTATGTACCATTTTGATAGGGTTTTTAAATATACCATAGGTGAGTCAATCATAGAATATGTTAGAAAAAGAAGATTAACTGAAGCGTCAAGTGAACTCATACAGACAGAAAATAGAATGATCGATATAGCAAATATGGGTTTGAGTCTCAACAGGCGTTCTCTACAAGCTTTAAGAAGTACTACAATATAACGCCTGGCCAGTATAGAAAAAACGGGAAGAACTTATTTCTACTACAAAAGAAAATCATTTCGATAAATATGATAAACCATCTGAAAGACGTTCTTGAAATTGAGCCAAAAGTGGTGGTTAAAGAAGCTTTTAAAGTGGTTGGATTAGAGTACTATGGGTCAAATAGCAATGGTGAAATATCTGAACTGTGGCGTGATTTTATTGAGCGTATGAGTGAAATCAATCATGTTAAATCGCCCGGCGTAACCCTGGGCATATGTGAACATGTGAAAGATTACGACCCTGAGCTGAGCGAGTTTTCATACATGACTTGTCTTGAAGTTGAGTCTTTTTCAAATGTACCTAAGAAAATGATAAACAAAACGATCCCTAAACAGAAATACATCGTATTCACACATAAGGGCAGTGTAGACAATCTAGAAGACACTTACAGGTATATATACGGAACCTATTTCATTAAATCAAAATTTGAAGTGATGGATGCACCTGATTTTGAACTATACGACCAAAGGTTTAGCTTTACAGATGAAAACTCTGAAATGGATATATACATACCTGTGAAATTTGATGAGGACTTATAATTGTGAAGGATTACTCCCACGTTTTCCAGACATCTGGTTGATAGCCAACTGTAGCTTTTTTTCCGTTTCGTACAATGGGTGTTTTTAAGACTTCCGTATAATCAAGAAGGATCTCCTTCATTGTTTCTGGGTCACGCGTGTCACCAATACGGCATTCTTCGTAAAACGGGGAAGCAGTGTCAATCAAGTTCTCAAAACCAATTTGCTGAGCTACGGATTTAAGTTCACCTTGGCTGATGCCTTTTTGAATGAGGTCAATCTTTTGAAACTTAATACGTCTTTCTTTAAAATATCGTTCAGCTTTTTTAGTTTCAAAGCACTTTTTCTTACCGAATATTTGAATGTTCATTTGTTAGCTCCTTTGTTTATTTTGAATGACTGTAGTTGTTATTATAACATGTATTGGTTTGAGGATAGAAATCTAAAACAAAGGATAAAAGAATGTGAAAATGTAGCGTCAGACACTTTGTCTGGCGCTTTTTAAGTCCAAATGGTGAGGACACATTACACTTTATGCAAAAGATTGCAACCAAATATGTTAAAGTGTATATTAAATAGAAAATGATTCTAATTGAGGTGATGAAATGGAAATTAATAGCAGGATCACAAGTAAACTGAGTGAATATATTACGCCTATTTCAGAGTTGATAGATTTTGAAGTATATATAGTCAATAAAGACTTGTTGAGAATTTGTGGAACGGGCATGTACAGTAAAATGTTAGGTATTCGATTGCCAGACAACACGTCTAATGGATGGGTCATTAACAATGTTAAACCGCTTGAAATGTTCACACCGATGGAACATGACATTTGTGATGAATGCCCTATGAAGAAATCCAGTAACTGTGCAAAGGAGTATTCAATACACCAGCCCATTATGATAAATGATAATTGTTTTGGTGTTGTGACAATCTCATCTTTATATAATGAAACTTCTAAATCAAAATTGTTAAAAGAGAAAGACAAACTCATGAAATACTTAAAGGTCATGTCGAGCCAAATAAGCAGTATTATTGAACTGGATATGATGGAACTACAATACAAGAGCCTGTTAAGCCACACAAATGAAGCCTTTGTTGTGACCGATGAAGATGGCGAAATCCTTGAAAAAAGTAGGTCTATTGGCAGCAAACTTAGCAGCATCAAAAATATTTACAATATCATACCCAAAGATGCGTTTTCCTATGTCTCAAATGAGAAGGAAGTAAGCTTTGAAGTGGGTGAGGACTTAAGTGTTCGCCGTATAAGAATTGATGTGAGTAAAGTTAGGTATCACCAATTATTTTTCATTTCCCGTATTCAGCAGTCACAGGATTCAATGCCTGAGGACGAAAAACTGCTCATCGATGAAGAGTTGTTTTTAAGTCAAATGGTAGGCGGCAGCGAAAGCACAAAAAAACTTAAAAGTGTTGTACGACACGTCGCCAAGTTTGATTCCAACTGTTTAATACTGGGTGAAAGTGGCACGGGTAAAGAAATGATTGCAGAGCTTATTCATAAACTCAGTAATAGAAGAGACAAACCCTTTATTCCAATCAACTGTGCAGCCATACCAGACAACTTGGTTGAGAGCGAAATATTTGGTTACGAATCAGGCTCCTTTACTGGCGCAAGTAAAAAAGGAAAAAAAGGTCTATTTGAAGCGGCTAACAATGGAACTGTATTTTTAGACGAAATTGGTGATATGCCAATATATCTTCAACCCAAGTTGCTGCGTGTTATAGAAACCAGAAAAGTGACCCGTGTTGGGGGGACCGATGAAATCCAATTGGATGTACGGATTATTGCCGCAACCAATAAACATATTACCGAACAGATCAAAAATGGTGACTTTAGAGAAGATTTATACTATCGTCTGAATGTTATCCCATTAAAGTTAGAGAGTTTAAGGGATCGTTCAGAAGATGTTTTAGAACTGACAAGACATTTTTTGAAAAAATATAACAGCAAATTCGACAAGTCAATTGAAGGGTTGTCTCCTGACTTTAAGAAAAGACTCTTGTTACACGATTGGCCAGGGAATGTTAGAGAACTGGAAAATGTGATTGAATATGCAATAACCATGGAAAAAACGTCACTTTTAACTGCTCAATCCTTGCCTGAAAACTTTAAAAATGAAACAGTAAGAGATCCAGAGGAACTGACTAAATTGTCCATAGCTGATTTTAGAGAACAGAATATTCGTAGGCTAATAATCAAACATGGACAGTCGGTTGAAGGTAAGTCAGAAGTTGCTAAAGAATTGGGCGTAAGCCTCTCAACCTTGTATAGATATATCAGCAAATATAATATTTCGCAGTAATGAGAAGGAATTCCTAAAATGAGAAACAAGTATTTCCAACGCTTGTATCAATACAATAGGTAAAATTCTCATAATGACTTGTCAAAATGACAAACCCGAAGACATTTTTCACGAATTATCCAAGTGGATAGGCGTGAGAGGTGTCTTTTTTTGTGATCCTTTTAAATATGGACTGGACACTTATGGCAGAAGGGCTAACACAGGATAAAAAAAGGCTCTCAATCAACATAAAAATAAATTAATATAACCTATTTTGTAAGAAATTATCAAAAGTGGCATTACACTTGCGTATGTATGAGGGTGTATAAATATTAGGTTGAAATGGAGAACTGGAGGGAAAGTGATGAGAAGAATTACGGCACTACTAATTGCAATCACAATGTTAGTTACACTAGCGGGTTGTGGTAACGGAACAACGGAGGTTGTAGAGCAAGAAAAGCTTTTAACCTTAGCTAAAGGGGCAGCACTACATTCAATGGATGCCCAAAGAGCAACAGACGGATTATCTTTTGAGGTATTAGCAGCTACAATTGATGGTCTATATTACACAGCAGCAGATGGCACAGCACAGCCGGCACTTGCTGAGAAGACGGAAGTATCTGAAGACGGATTGGTTTATACCTTTACAATTCGAGACGCAGAGTGGAGCAATGGCACAAAAGTTACAGCACATGACTTTGAGTATGGTTGGAAACGCCTTGCTGATCCTGAAACAGCAAGTGAATACTCTTACATGTTAGATGTTGCAGGCATTAAAAATGGCTGGGCAGCAGCAACAGGTGATGTTCCTCTTGAAGAGCTTGGCATTAAGGCGATTGATGACAAGACATTTGTAGTTGAACTTGATCATGTTGTCCCATTCTTTATTAAGATATTGTCTTTCCCATCATTCTATCCTGCAAATCAAGAATTTGTTGAATCACAAGGTGATGAATATGCACTGAGTCCTGAAGCAACACTTGCCTGTGGTCCATTTAAGTTAACTGAATGGTATCCAGGAAGTAGCTTTAAGGTAAGTAAAAACGATACATACTATGATAAAGATGCAGTTAAGCTGGATGCAATCAACTTTAAGGTTGTACTTGATTCTCAAAGTGCGGTACTAGAATATGAGTCTGACTCAACAGATTACGTTAGACTGTCAGGTGAGCTTGTTGAAAAATATAAAAACAACCCTGACTACGAAATTAATCTAGGAAGTTACCTTTGGTACTTAAGTGTTAATCAAACAAAAGAAAATCTAGATAACAAAAACCTAAACCTTGCAATTGCTCTGGCTTATGACAGAGAAAAAATTGCAAATTACGTATTAAAAGATGGTTCTGTTCCAGCAAACTTCATGATTCCACTAAAGCTTGCTTCTGGTCCAGACGGTAAAGACTTTAGAGAAACAACACCGAAGTACTTTACAGAAGGTAAAGAGCTTGCAAAAGAGTACTGGGCAAAAGCACAAGCAGAATTAGGTCAAAATGAAGTTAGCTTTGAGCTCCTATTTGAGGATTCTGAGTCTTCAAAGAAAGTTGCTGAATTCTTAAAGTCTGAAGTTGAAACTACATTAGATGGTGTAACAGTTGTCCTGAAGTCTCAACCAAAGAAAACAAGACTAAAGTTAATGGATAAAGGTGAGTATGATGTCTGTCTTACAAGATGGGGACCAGACTACCAAGATCCTATGACATATCTTGAGCTGTTTACGACAGAAGCATCATACAACTACGGTATGTATACAGACCCTAAATATGATGCACTGATCGCTGCATGTAAGTCTGGCGAATTAGAGCAAGATGAGCGCTGGGAAAAAATGAAAACGTCTGAAGCTATTCTACTAGAAGGTGGCGGACCAATCCCTGTTTATCAAACTGGAGCTTCTACATTGTGGAATCCTAAAGTTAAAGGTGTAGTTAATAACTCTGTTGGCGTACCTTATACGTATAAATATGCTTATATAGAAGACTAAAATTATAACTGAGAACCATAAGACCAATTGTATCTTATGGTTCTCAAATAAAATTTATGCCTGCTAAAGCTAAAAGGATGATCAAATGAGAACATATATATTTAAAAGACTTGGTATCGCGGTGGTAACCATATTAACTATATTACTTATATTATTTTTGATGTTGGAGCTTATGCCTGGAACCCCTTTCAATGATGAAAAACTCACTGTTGAACAAAAGGTTATGTTAGAAGAGAAATACGGTCTAGACAAACCGCTTTTAGTACGTTTTGGAAACTATGTTTATTTAATGACCCAGGGTGATTTCGGAATTTCCTATACCCTTCAAAAGAATATGCCAATTGCTAAAATGCTTAAACCGCGTATTGAGGTCACAATGACGATTGGATTACAAGCGGTACTGCTTGGAACCTTTGTGGGCATGATATTAGGTATAATCGCTTCACTGAATCACAATACTATTTTTGATACAGCCGCCAGTCTCATATCTGTTATTGGGGTAAGTGTACCCTCATATGTGTTTGCACTAGGGCTGGCCTATTTACTAGGGTACAAGTTCAAACTGTTCCCGATATTATATAATCCTTCCAATGCCGGCATTTCAAGTGTCATGCCGACCATAGCACTTTCAATGTTTACTATTGCAACTGTATCAAGATTTTTAAGAAGTGAAATGTTAGAGGTTCTTGGCAGTGATTATATTTTACTGGCTAAGACCAAAGGAATAAACGAGTCAAGTTTGGTTATTAAACATGGTATTAGAAATGCTTTAATACCTGTCATTACCGTGTTAGGACCTCTAGTTGTAAGTCTTATGACGGGGAGTCTGGTTGTAGAAAAAATATTTGCAATCCCTGGTTTAGGAAATCTATTTGTAACTGCCATTCAGGTAAATGACTACAATGTGGTTATTGCAGTTGCATTCATTTATAGTGTTTTATTTATTGCCATTATGTTAATCATTGATATTATGTACGGCATTATAGATCCGAGAATTCGTTTGGCAAAGGAAGGTGGACATTAGTATGGAAGCAAGATTTCTTGAAAGTGATTTTCTTAGATCTAATAAAAAGTATTCAAGTTCAGAAGAATTAAATGGTATATCGGAGTCTTTTAGTAAAGATGTATTAAAGAGATTTGCACGTAACAAGGGTGCAGTTATTGGGTGTGTTGCCATCATCATAATCATATTAATGGCACTGTTTGCCCCCTTTCTTAATGAACATACATACAAGTCAATTGTAATTGAACATGCATCATTACCACCTAGAATCCCTGTGTTAGAAAAAATAGGTATTGCAGATGGAATAACAGACGGATACGACGCATATGCAGCAAGAGGTTTAGAGGACACCTATTATTTCTTTGGAACAGACACCTTAGGAAGAGATTTGTGGACAAGAACCTGGGTTGGCACACGGATATCACTCTATATTGCAGGTTTAGCCATGTTCATTGATATGATCATTGGTATGAGTTATGGACTGATCTCTGGTTTCTTTGGTGGCAAAGTGGATATAGCCATGCAACGTTTTATTGAGATCATGGCTGGAATTCCCAATATGGTTATTGTCACTTTATTGGTATTCATCTTAAAACCTGGCATTCTATCCATAACCATTGCCTTATTAATTAAAGGCTGGATTGGGATGAGCCGTGTGGTTCGTGCTCAGGTGCTCAAGTTAAAGGAACAGGAATTTATTTTGGCTTCAAGAACGCTTGGGACTTCGAATAAGAAGATCATCTTTAATGAAGTCCTACCAAACATACTGGGCCAAGTTATTATAATGTCTATGTTTTCAATTCCCAATGCAATTTTTATGGAATCCTTCTTAGCATTTATTGGTTTGGGATTACAAGCGCCCCTGGCTTCACTGGGTGTACTAATTAGTGAAGGGTTTAAATCATTTTTAGTATTTCCATTTATGGTTGCCATTCCAACAGCTGTACTTGCAATATTAATGCTAAGTTTTACTGTCATGGCAGATGGACTGCGTGATGCTTTTGATCCAAAGATGAAAGAAATGTAGGTGATGGTTATGGAATCAAACAAAATATTATCGATAAAAAACTTAGATATTTCTTTTACCACATCATCTGGAATGATCAATGTTATTAGAGGTATCAATCTAGACCTTACCCGTGGTGAAACCGTAGCCATTGTAGGTGAGTCAGGCAGTGGTAAAAGTGTAACTGTAAAAGCAGTTATGGGAATTCTGAGTAACAACGGTGTGATCAACAATGGAACCATACATTATAGCCATGTAGATAAAGATAATAATCCTGTTCAAAAAGACATTGTACAGATGGCTCAAAAAGACATCAGAAAAGAGATCAGTGGCAAGAAAATCGCAATGGTTTTTCAAGATCCAATGACATCCTTAAACCCAACCATGAATATTGGCAATCAAATCATTGAAGGTATGCGTAAACACTATAAAACACCTAAAAAAGAAGCCTTTGCAAAGGCCGAGGAATTGCTGAGTCTTGTAGGTATTGATAATCCTAAAAAAAGAATGAAGCAATATCCCAATGAGTTGTCTGGAGGCATGCGTCAACGTGTCGTAATTGCCATTGCACTGTCCTGTGATCCTGAAATACTAATATGTGATGAGCCAACGACAGCTCTGGATGTTACAGTGCAGGCAAAAATATTGGAACTGATTAAAGACATACAAAAGAAGAAGAATGTTTCTGTTGTTTACATCACCCATGACCTAGGTGTTGTCGCAAAAGTGGCAGACTACGTTGCAGTAATGTATGCCGGTAAAATAATAGAAAAAGGGACGATAGATGACATTTTCTATTCTCCAAGACATCCTTATACATGGGGGCTTCTTTCATCGATCCCTGATATTGATAACTTTGACGATAAACTGTTTTCTATTCCTGGGAACCCTATCAATTTAATGAATGCATTTAGTGGTGATGCTTTTGCACCAAGAAATGAGTTTGCACTAAATATTGATTATAGGATGGAACCCCCAATGATCAATGTAGGTGGACGACACGAAGTGGCCTCTTGGTTGGCACATGAAAACGCACCAACCATTGAGATGCCGAAATCCCTCAAGAACAGGATTGAAAAAATGTTGAAGGAGGGTTACTAATGAACAATAAAAAACCATTACTGGAAGTGAAAAATCTCAAACAGCACTTTAAAGTGAATAAAAAGTTTACCGTAAAAGCTGTGGATGGTATTAGCTTTCATATAAATGAAGGTGAAACATTTGGACTTGTAGGTGAAAGTGGCAGTGGCAAGTCTACAACGGGTCGTTCCATTATACGTCTCTATAAACCAACAGACGGAGAGGTGCTTTTCAAAGATCAACTGATCAGCGATAAGCTGGATACCCGCACAACTGAACTGCTTAGAACTCAGATTCAAATGATATTCCAAGACCCGATGGCATCCTTAAATCCAAGAAAAAAAGTCATGGACATCATTGCAGAAGGTGTCGACAACTTTAATCTGTATAAAGACCAAACAGAGCGGGAGAACTTGGTGTACAAAATGTTAGAGCGTGTCGGTCTCTCTAAAGAACATGCCAAGAGATACCCGCACCAGTTTTCTGGTGGTCAGCGCCAGAGAATAGGTATTGCAAGAGCTATGATTATGAACCCTGAACTGATTATAGCAGATGAGGCCATTAGTGCACTGGATGTGTCTATTCAAGCACAGGTTGTTAATCTGATGAAGGAAATTCAAGAGGAAACGGGAATAGCCTATTTGTTTATTGCCCATGATTTATCGATGGTCAAGTATATATCGGACAGAATAGGTGTGCTTCATTTGGGGCATTTAGTGGAAATGGGAACAACTGACGATATATTTAAGCGGCCTGTACACCCATATACCAAGTCCTTGTTGTCAGCAATACCGAAACCGAATCCCAAAGTAGAAAAAATGTCTAAACCTTTAACCTATGATTATGAAAGCAATAACATAGATTATACCCAGGGGCGGTCGCAAGAAGTTGAGAAAGGCCATTTTGTGTTAGCAACAGATGATGAAATAGGTAGTTGGACGGCTGACTACAGTATGCGAGGTTAATATGAGTATATTGTTCTATAATGGCAAAGTGTCTACACTCACTCAGGAACAGGATACTTTTCAAGCGATTGGTTTAAGCGAAAATAAAATTGATTTTTTAGGTGACAATCGTCAAGCAATGCAGGCATTAGAGAACTATGATACCTGTATTGACTTAAAAGGAAAACTGGTTCTACCAGGTTTTAATGATAGTCATTTGCACGTCCTCGGTTATGGAATGACCCAGAACTCACTGCTTCTTGAAAATTGTAATTCAATCGACGAGATCATCAGCGCAGCTCGGTCTTACATTATCCAAAAAGATCTAAGTACATCAGACATACTCCTTGGTCGTGGGTGGAATCAAGACCACTACGAAAATCAACAAATGTTAACACGTAAGGATCTGGACAAAGTATCTACAACAATCCCAATTGTACTAAGGCGAGTCTGTGGACATATTGCAGTAGTGAATTCAGTCGTCATAGAAAAACTAGACATACTGGAGTTGCTAAAAAATGAAAATGTAAATATAGAAAAGGGGCATTTTGAAGAAGATGCACTGGATATTCTAAATAAAATGATGAAAAGCCCAAGCGTTGAAAACATAAAAAATGCAATCCTGCTCTCATGTGATGAGTTGCTTTCCTATGGTATAACATCTGTTCAAACAGATGACTTTAGTGCACTGGCTGAAGAAGACTATCATTTGGTTTTAACAGCCTATGAAGAAATGAACAGAGATAGACAGCTGCCACTTAGGGTCTATCATCAAAGTTTATTGCCTTCTGAAAAGGTCTTAAGAGAGTTTTTAAACCAAGGTTATAATACAGGTATAGGAGACAAGTGGTTTAAAATGGGTCCCCTAAAACTGCTACTAGACGGGTCACTGGGTAACAGAACGGCCAAACTGGTTGACGATTATAGTGATAAACCCGGAACCCGCGGTATTGTAATTTATGATCAGAATGAGTTAAATGGTCTTATAAAAATGGCTACAGAACATAAAATGCAGGTTGCAGTTCATGCCATTGGAGACAAAGCAATATATATGACCTTGGACGCAATTAAGGCAAGTCGTGAAGACAATAACAATCTGCTTCGTCATGGAATTGTCCATTGTCAAATTACAGACAGTGAGATTATAAACCGCCTTGCTGATGAGAATATTATGGCATACATACAGCCCATTTTTTTAGATTACGATATGGGTATTGTAGAAAAACGCGTTGGAAAAGCAAAAGCACAAACAACCTATGCTTTTAAAACGATGATGAACAAAGGAATCAACATGTGTGGTGGATCTGATGCACCAGTCGTACATTTTAATATATTTGACAACTTGTATTCAGCTATTACCCGTAAGAATTTGAAAGGCAAACCAGAAAACGGTTGGATGCAAGAGGAATGTTTAACAGTTAACGATGCCCTTGAGCTGTTTACGAAAAATGGAGCCTACGCTTCCTTTGAAGAAGATATAAAAGGAACCTTAGAAATTGGAAAGTTAGGTGATCTCGCAATTATTGATCGTGACATTTATACAATTCCACCAGATGAAATCCGCAAGCTAAAAGTTGAGTTTACGGTTGTTGATGGAAAAATTGTCTACGAGAGAAGACCTAAAACACATTAAGTTAAGATCCACCTCCAAAAATAGAAACAACGAGGACACCCTGATGATTTTTTATTGGGGTGTTTTTGTTTGGGTTTTGGGGGTGGTTAAGGTATGTATTTGGAATATACCTAGATGTACGCAAATTTAAAGGGGGCAATTTACCAAATTGGAAAATTAAGTAGTACTATCACATATTGTGCATTATAATTAATTACAAAAGACTATCACAAATTGTGATAGTCATGAATTTGATTATGAGGTGACATATGGGTGGCATTAAACACAATATAAATATTGAAAGCAATAATAATGTAAGAATGAGTAATTCTAATAATATGAATTACAAGTATGAGTTAGAAGCAACGTCTAGTAACAGTGACATCACCACACTGCTCGAAAATATAGGAAGCAATTATAGTGCTGAAAAGAATAAAGCTTTTAAAGGAAACACTTTTGCGAAAAAGTTAAGACAAGAAGGAAAGAGTATATTTTCTAATATTATTAAAGATGAGAACTACTTAACACATGTTTCTGTAGGTCAAGGTCAGTGGAGTGAAATACCGTGGATTGGCATATACGATTCTCAAGTAACCACAAGTGCTCAGAATGGTTATTATTTAGTATATACATTTAACACAAGTATGAACAAAGTATACTTTTCTTTGATGCTTGGGTTCACTGAATTTGATAATTTATATAAGGGTGCAGAGAAATATAAAAAAACTACCGAAATGGCAAGCCACCTTTCATCACTTTTGAGTGACTATTTGCCTGCATATAATGTTGAAAAAATTGACTTAAACTCGAAAAAGAAGTTGGCTAAAGGTTATGAAAGTGCACATATATGCGGATTGGAATATGAACTTCATAATATGAAGCCCGAGTATATATTAAGACAAGATTTAAAAAGAATGATTCAAATTTATGAGTTATTGAAAAGCCAGATATCTATGACTAACGGTGAGTTTGTAAATATCGACAGAATAATTGAGCTGAATAACAGCTCTATAGATATTGTCGAAGATATCGATTTTATCCAGATAGTTCAAGAGACACCAGTTTTAGAAATAGTAGATAGAAAAGTGGAAGCTAAAAAAGCTGTAGTAGTTAGGACTGGAACTGTTGCGAGAAGTAATCAGGTGAAATCAAATGTCTTAGCAGCTTCTAGTTATAAATGTGAGATTGATAATGACCATGAGACATTTTTGATTAAAGATGAAAGCTTCAATTATGTTGAAGCACATCACTTGATACCTCTTAAATATCAGAATGACTTTAAGTATAGTTTAGATGTTGAATCTAATGTTGTATCATTATGCCCCAATTGCCACCGTATGCTTCATCATGGAACAGTGGATAACATAAAATCAAGAATCAAAGTTTTATATGATGAACGGAAAGATAGGCTTGCGGAATGTGGGATTGGTGTATCCTTAAAAGCATTGTACACATACTATAATCTGGACTGCTAAGAACACAAAATTCTTAGTGTTTATTAATTCGAACTTAGTAAGGAGCTATTAAGATGCGTCTAACTGAATCACAAAAAAAATTTAGACAACAAATGTCTGAAATTGATAGAAAAAGAATTGACAAACAAAATAATGATGATGAAACGGAACCGTATACACGTCCAAATACTAAAGTGAAGAAACTTTTACAGAAGATTGATGAAGAAAGAAGAATGTCATCGGTTGAAAGGAATAAGAAATATGGCATTACAGAAAAGTCGAACTTAAATGATGAAAAGATTGCAAATAATTTAGAAAACTATGAGAAATACCCAAGTAAAAGAAGTGATATGGAGCAGTTAAATAAAAGAAAAACCAAGATAAAAGGCAATACAAATCATAAAGTGAAGTTTAGTGTGTGTTTGTCAACGAAAAAGTGAGCCACTCGCTCATGAAATTTTGAGCCACTTTG
>PPCM01000086.1_pt1 | contig 153186 bp, 131 predicted proteins | sample 1555541 | NCBI WGS metagenome assembly PPCM01 (sample SAMN05284479, study PRJNA326546) | Marine sediment metagenome, whole genome shotgun sequencing project. | isolation source: marine sediment | place: Germany: Wadden Sea | collected 2012-09-05
CTAATGTAATGAAAAGAGCCTCTATAAATGGTATAATATAAGTACGACCAAAGACCATACCAAGGAGGCCCAGAATGCTAAGGATAATACCAAAACAATCATCTTTTCATACACTATTATACAATAAGATACCTCAAAATCATATACTAAGAATTGTAGATGAGACTGTAGATTTCTCTTTCATCAATGAGTTACTTCAAGATACATACTGCAAGCGGTTTGGACGACCTGGTAAGGAACCTATACTCATGTGCAAGCTCCTGTTTCTTAAACACATGTACAATCTATCTGATAAAAGGCTTATTGAGGAAGCTAGTCTTAATTTGGCACACTTATACTTCCTGCATCTAAATCCGGAAGATGAACTTCCCAATGACAGTTTACTATCTAAGTTCAGACGTCATAGAATAGATGAGACTACCCTCGATGAAATCATTACAGAGATTGTTAGACAATGTGTTGAAAAGAATATTATAGATAGTGGAAGTGTCAGCATCGATTCAACCCACATAGTAGCCAATACCTTTAATAACACCGCCGAACGCCTAATGAAAAAGATTGCTCGAAAAGTCATCAAAACACATCAAAAAGATGATAAAGACTTTACCAGTGCATACGAAGAACCTGATTATGAAGCCATCAAGGACCATCACGAAGCAAAACGTGTGATGGTTGCATACGTGAATGATGTTATCAAAGAAGTTGAATCAGCAGCTGGTGATGAAATAAGTGATAAAACAACAGAAGCCATTGAGCAAGGTCAGGAAATCATGGCTGATCCTAAGTTCCTGGCTCATAAAGGTGCCAGATCATTAATAGATACAGATGCCCGCGTAGGACATAAAACAAAGTTCGACCGATTTTTTGGCTACAAGACAGAGTTTATAATGACAAGCAAGGAGCATATAATAACTGCTGTCTGTACAGAGAGTGGCTCTTATACAGATGGTAGCAATACTAAAGAGTTACTTGATAAAACATTGGAAGGAAACATAGTACTTAGTGAGTTCTATGCTGATAAGGCTTATTTTAGAAAACCGATACTAGAGGAAATAAAAGTTAATGGTGGAAAACCGTTTATTCCAATCCACCATGGGATGTATCGGATGGACGAAACTAAGTATAGCTACAACAAAGATTCTGATGAATGGAGTTGTCACAGGGGAAACACCAGCGAGAAGAGAAAACACTTTAAGACTACAGAAAAGGGCAAACAAAGAGAAGGCTATAAGTATTATTTTCCAAAAAGTCAGTGTGAACACTGCCCTGACCGAGAATCATGTGTGACAGGTAATGCAAAAAGAAAAATTTTAAATGTTGGATCATACACAGCCCAATTCTACGAATTGTCCCAAGAGCAAAAAGACCCTGAGTGGTTAGAGAAGTATAAAAACAGGTCCAGTATAGAATGTAAGAATTCAGAGTTAAAAAGATTTCATGGACTATACCGAGCACAAGGGTATAGCCTAGAAAGTGTGTCTATCCAATCAAAGTTAACAATAATAGCGGTAAACTTAAAGACAATAGCAAGGATCATGATCAAGAAAAATAGTGATTTAACAACAATTGTAATACATATTATCTTGATAACTCAAAAAAATAATGTTGAGCGTTATAACTATATGAAAATGAGAAAATTGGCATAAAATAGCCCTACTTTTTCAGTGGTCTCGGACGGAAAATAATGATTCACACATCTTAAGTGGTTAGTATGATAGATGCATGGAAAGATACTAGCCCATTATCAGAGAAAGTCTAAGGACTTTATCAGAATCACATGACATAAATTTGGAAATTATGGAATAAAAAGAAAGGTGCTCACGCCAGAAAGCGGCTCAGCATGACGGTGCTTCAGTATCTACTGTAATTATTATAGTTACTACTAAGTTGAAGAGAGAAGACCCTAACAATAAGAGTTCAATGGGGAAGGTGGTTAATGACCATAAATACATTTTCCTTTAGTCTGACTGGAGTCCATTATACTCTTTTGAAAAAGCGTTCTGACTGAGAGGTCAACAAAGGGAGAAGCATTCCAAATTAAGGTGATCATCCGTCATCGTACATACTACAACTGCCAGCCCGGGAGACAGGTTGTTTTTCAAAAGGGTATGATGGATGTAGGGAAAGATACTAGCACGTTAACAGAGAAAGTCTAGGGACTTTATCATTATTTCAAAAACTGACCAAATCCACTAAAGTGACCATTTCATTATGGACACTTTTTTATTATACTAAATACATGACCGGTGGTCATAAAATTGTATCCAATCAGATGCGCATCTATATGGAGGCAGTCATGAAAACTAAAAAAGCAGTGGCAACCCACAACGCGATTGTGGAAGCGGCCAAAGAACTATTTCTGGAAAAACCAGTCAGTAAGGTAAGTGTATCAGCTATTTGTGAGAAAGCTCATGTGGCAAAAGGCACCTTCTATTTGTATTTTGAAACCAAAGAAGACCTTGTGTGGCATTTTATAGAACACGAACTTTCTGCGGGTAACCAATGGATTGCAAGAGTTGGTGGTCGAGGCCATGAAGAAGAGGACCTTGAGGCGATTGCAGAATACATTGTGACTTTTACCAAAAAGCATTTAAAGGTACTTAAGATGATGCATAATGTAAGGTTCTATGGTTACCTTGGTCACAGTATTATGGAGAAAAAGTATAAAGATCAATGGGTCATTCCAATAGCTGATTACCTTGAACAAGGTAGACTTCTAGGAAAGTTTGACATAGAGGACAGTGAGTTTATGGCTTACTACCTTGTGACCAGCATCCATGAAATGATTGATCGAATTATCCTAGAAGAAGTACCTTATAGCCTAGATGATTTTCTGATTCACTTAAAGCCACTGCTTAAGAAACTAATCATGTTTAAAGCATAGGTGTGTCTTTGGGTATCTCCCTCAGACCAAGGAGGTATCAGATGAAAAAATCATGGATTATTATAGCAGTTAGTTTGCTTGTCTTAATAGGTGCAGTGCTACTAAGTAGCCGTTTGACAGTAAAGTCAAATATGGAAGATATGTTACCAAGTGACAGCCCAGTTCTTAAGGCTTCAGAAACATTTAATCAGTATTTTGACGCTCTAGAAATGGCTTATATTTATGTCACATTTGATGAAGAAGTGATGACCGAAGATGACTTTTATGAAGATGGACCAAGGTTACTGGAGGCAATCAGCTTAGCTCTGGAAGATGAGCCTTATGTAGTGTCCACACTTTATCGGATTGACAAAAGTGCCTTTGAACCCTTCTATTGGAGTTTTCTTGAGATAAAGCAGTTGGAAAATCTGAATCAAGCTTTACTCAACCAAGATGCAGATGAATTAAGCAATCAATTAGAAATCTTGTCGGATCAATTTGAGGATGAAACTCCCTTTGAGTATTTGATGAATGATGATCTGACACATTATATGATGATTATCCAACCCTACTTAGACAACAATGATTTTGAAGCAACAAGGAATGACTTCTACGATGGTATGTTAAGGGTTATGGAAGAAGTGCAAGCAGATTCCCAAGTTGATGGCCTTGAGATTGGCTTGACTGGTGGTGCGTTCATTCAAGATTTAGAAGCAGACGCCATCGCCTTTAATGGACTTGGTAGCACACTAATTCTGACATTACTCACAATCCTTCTTGTTGTAATCTTGTTCTTTGGGCAACTTAAGTTACCTATATTAACCCTTTATCCCCTTGTACTTGGTGCATTGATGGCCTCTGCTGCAGCTTATCTTATATACGGCTCTATAAATATGTTTTCTGTCAGTTTTGCACTACTACTGCTTGGTCTTGGTATTGATTTTGCTGTTCATTTCCTAACCAAGTATCAGGCTCTAAGGATGAGTGATAGGACAAAAGAGATAGCTATCAAAAAAGCTTTAAGCTCCTCAGGTAAATCTATCATTATCGGTGCACTAACAACAGCCTTTGCCTTCTTTACATTTGGCTTTGCTAAGTTTAAGGCTTTTGAACAAATGGGTGTTATATCTGCTCTAGGGATTCTCATACTCTGTGCTACCATGTTAATACTTGTCCCTAGTTTGCTCAGAATTATGGATAGACTTGTGTATAAGAAGCCTAGATTTGAACTGAGCTATAAGTGGTTAAGTTTTATAGGGCAAGGTGCAATTAAATGGTCTGCTTTATTGGTGACGTTGATTGTCCTCTTAGGCGCTTTACTGTTCCAACAAGTGAAAGATACCACAATTAATGGAGATGTCTCAGCTATATACCCAGAAGATATACCAAGTAGGGTGAATGCTCTAGTGATTGAAGAAGCTTTTGACAGTAACACCAATACCATAAGTGTTTATTTGCCTAACGAAGAGACCCTGTATGAAGCGATAGAAATATTAGAAGCTCGAGGAGATGTTGAGGCTACAAGGTCAATTGTTGAATTTATACCTGAAGATCAGGATGAGAAGCTAGCCTTAGTACTTGAAATGGCACCTTACTTATCAGCACTTAAGATTGATTTATTAGCAAATCAAAAATTAGAAGTTATGACCTACACAGATCTGCCAGAGGATATTAGACATAATTATGTTGGCAGGAATGGTGTATTAAGATTAGACATCGTACCATCAGTGGATCTCTATCAAGAAGAAGCCTGCGATCAGTTGATTAAAGCTGTTTATGATATTACAGGGACGTACCCAGTTGGGATGCCAATAGTGATGAATGAAGTGACTAAATTAGTAAAATCTGACATGACTTTTATTAGTATCATCTGTTTAGTTGTTGTGTTGTGTTTTGCAGTAATAGCATTTAGGAGTATTTCAAAAGGTATCATGACGATCACACCAATACTTCTGACGATTTATTTCTTGTTAGGTATAGCACCTATTGTTGGCATTGAATTAAATTTGTTTAGTGTAGCAGCATTGCCCTTAATTATAGGGATAGGCATAGATAGCTCCATTCACCTTTTACATGGATTAGTTGAAGATGGAATCGAGAGAGTTTCAGACGTTATGGAAGTCACAGGTAGAGCTATTACACTTACGACTATAACAACTATGATTGGTTTTGGAAGTCTTGCTACAGTTAACCACCCAGGAATGACAAGTTTTGGATTGATTGTGGTTCTTGGTATGGGTCTGAATGTGGTATTTACCCTACTTATGATTCCAGCGGGATTTTACATATTGAGCAAGAAGAAGCCCATAAATGCAGTGAAAGATACTGGCCTATTAAGAGAGAAAATCTAGGGACTTTATCAGAATGATATAAAAAGAAAGATGCTCACGCCAAAAAACGGCTCAGCATGACAGTGCTTGAGTATCTACTGCAATTATTATAGTTACTACTAAGTTGAAGAGAGAAGACCAGAATAATAAAGCCCCTAAATGCATTTGTCTTTAGTCTGACTGGAGTTCATTATACCCTTTTGAAAAAGCGTTATGACGGAGAGGTCAACAATTGGTGAGATCTTTCATATATAGATAATCATCAGTCATCGTACATACTACAACTGCCAGCCCGGGAGTCAGGTTGTTTTTCAAAAGGGTGTGATGGATGCTGGGAAAGATACTAGTAGTAGTCAGAGAAAGTCTATGGACTTTATCAATATGATAAGTTTTGGACTGTTAGTTGTCTTATAGTGTAATGTAAGGTATCATTATTGTTATCGAGAACGATTATCATTAACCATCTGAATAATCGATTAGAAAGAGGTAACTAAATGAACGAAGAGCAATATGAAGAGTGGAGTCACTACTATGATGTAACAGATGAAGTTGAGTTTAGAGAGGTGAACATATGTATATCGGGTAAACCATCGCCTGATCTATGGAATCAAAAACGTGTACTAGAAGTTGGTAGTGGGTCAGGAAGGTTTACACTTAAGTACGCTGATCGAACAAGTCTGACACTTGCAATAGACCCTGATGAAGAGCGGATCAAGATGATGAAAGTGAAAGTGAATCAACTTGGATTGAGTGACAAATGTTGCCCAATTGCAGGAGAACTTTGTGCTTTATCAAAATCACTGGCAGGGTCAGATTTTCTAGAAGAGAAATTTGATGTGATCGTTTTTCCTTGGTCATGGGCTTATATAGATAATAAGATAGAGACATATGATGTGGCAAAATCTCTGTTGGCAAAAGATGGAATGATGGTTTTTACAATGGTTGTTGATGGTGAATTTGAGAAATTTGTTATTGAGAGAAATCACTTACATAAACATCTATATGAGACTGATGCGCCTAATGATCTTAATAGGAATATCAAAAGCATGAATCTGCTTAAAGAGTTAATGGAGGAAGATCAATTTCAGATGACAAAAAGATCCATAACCACATCCTTTAAATTTGATAACATAGACGTGGCCAGTCGACTTATCTATCCATTGTTGATTGAAGAAGATATGGATGAAATAAAACCTGCTCTTGAAATGTATTCAGATGATAATGGTAGGATTATTATGTCAGATGAGCTCTTGTGTGTGGTAGCTCGCTCAAACTAGGTGTAAGTTTTATTGGAGAAAAGACACAAAAGACTCCCGCTAGAGTTAGTAAAGTATCTTAACTATTCATAGCTGATGTTGGTGAAAATGTATATTTTGAAGTGGTTATATTGTGCAATAAGCACGAATAAGTGTAAAATTGGTATAGACCTATTGACAATGTGCATAATCGGCCCTACAATTAACTTACAACATAAATAAATTCGACGAACGAAGTGTGTTACTGATTCGATCAGGCATAAACTTTTTAGATAGATATATCTAAGCAGTTTATGTCTTTTTTATTTTCATAGATTCTACGAATTTATGGAGTCCTTTGTTCTCAACGGATTTATAATGTTGACTATTAAACTTCAAACGCGCGAAGAGGTATTAATATGATAGGCAAGTACAAACTTATTAGAGTAATGAACAACAATGTTATTCTGGCAACCAACCTAAGTAAAGACACAGAAGTTGTCTTGATGGGTAATGGTATTGGATTTGGTAAGAAGAAGGGACAGACAGTTGAACTGGACGATCAAGTGATTGAGAAAGCTTTTGTGACCGGGGATAAGAACCTTAAACAAAGTTATCTAAGGATGCTTGAGGAAGTTAACGGAGAAATTGTTGGTCTGTGTACGGAAATTATGTTAAAAGCTGAGCAGGAGCTTGGTGAGTTAAGTGAAAGAAGCTTTATTGTGATTGTTGATCACATTAGCTTTGCTATTGAGAAGCTTAACAAACAGATCCGTATAGAGAACCCTTTTACCTTCGAAATCAAACACCTATACCCTGAAGAGTATACCATTGGTGAGTATGCTAGAAGACGTATTATGGAAGACTTGAAGATTGATATAACAGAAGATGAAATAGGTTTTATTGCACTTCATCTTAATGCAGCCAAACAACATAAGGTGGTATCGGATACACTCAAAAACACAAGGATTATTAAAGCAATGATTAGCCTTGTTGAGAATGAGTTAGAAATTTCACTGATGGATTATTCTAGGCTTTATAATCGACTTTTATTGCACCTTAGGGGATTTGTTCAAAGGTCAGAAGAAGGTGAAAGAAGTCCAAAACATCCACTTTATGATGAGACAGTAAGGGCATGCCCAGAAGCTCATAAGTTGGCTATTAAGATTTCGCACTATTTAGGTAGAGAGAAGAAATTACATCTACCAGATACGGAAACATTTTATTTAACTTTACACATGGACCGATTGATCCGTAAAAGTCAATCGCTCTAACTTTCAATATAAGCAGGAGGGTTTTATGAAAGGATTATTTTCTCAATTACAGAAGGTAGGAAAAGCTTTAATGACACCTGTTGCCGCATTACCAGCAGCAGCATTGTTACTTAGATTTGGGGTACTCTGGGACATTCCAATTATGACAGCAGCAGGAGATGCTTTATTTGCTAACTTGGCTATTATATTTGCTATTGGTGTTGCCTTTGGACTAGCTAAAAACAACCAAGGTGTTGCAGCCTTAGCCGGATATATTGGTTATGAAGTTATGGTAAGAGTTGCCACAACAATAGACCCTGATATTAACATGGGTGTTCTAGCTGGTATGGTTGCTGGTATTATAGCTGGTACACTTTACAACAAGTTCCATGGTCTTAGATTACCAGACTTCTTAGGATTCTTTGGTGGTAAAAGATCCGTTCCAATTATCACATCATTTGTTATGATCGCAGTAGGTGCTTTATTCGGATACATCTGGCCAGCTATTCAAAATGGTATGGACAGTGTAGGTAATTGGATGATCGGTGCAGGTGCAGTTGGTGTCTTCGCATTTGGTTTCTTAAACAGATTACTTATTCCACTAGGATTACACCATGTTCTTAACTCAATCACTTGGTTCACATTTGGTGAATTTGATGGCGCTACAGGAGACTTAAGCCGTTTCTTCGCTGGCGACCCAACAGCAGGCCAATTTATGACTGGATTCTTCCCAATCATGATGTTTGCACTTCCTGCAGTTGCACTTGCAATTTACTTTGCAGCTAAGAAACAAAACAGATCTGCAATTGGTGGTATGTTATTCTCAGTTGCTTTTACATCATTCTTAACAGGAATCACAGAACCACTTGAATTTATGTTCATGTTCTTGGCACCTGTATTATACGCTATCCATGCATTACTTACTGGTACTGCATTGGCATTAACAGAATTACTAGGCATCAAACATGGTTTTGGTTTCTCAGCTGGAGCAATTGACTATGTTGTTAACTTTAACTTAGCTACAAAACCTTTATTACTTATTCCTATTGGATTGGTTTTTGCAGTAATCTACTTTGTTGTCTTCAAATGGGCAATTGAGAAATTCAACTTACCAACACCAGGACGTCTTGATGACGAGTCAGGTAACGAAGACCTTATGAATGAACTAGGTACTTCAAAAATTGCTAGTGAATACATCAAACTTATCGGTGGCCGTTCTAACATCGTTGACGTAGATGCTTGTATCACTCGCTTAAGATTAACACTTAATGATAACTCTATGGTTACAGAAGCTAAGGTCAAAGAATTAGGTGCATCTGGTCTTATTAAACCAAATGCTACTAACGTTCAAATTGTTATTGGTACCAAAGCTGAAATTATCGCCGAAGAAATGAAAGATATGTTATAGATTGATTCCATTACAGCAATACCCCTAGGTATGTGAGAGCCTTGTGCTCTCACATATACGACAGGGATGAAGTGTTCATCCCTGTCGTATATGGTGATCACCATTAAATGTACGAATGAAGATAAGGATGTGTCATATGTTTAAATTATTTAAGAAGAAAGAAACAACTTGGTTAAGTCCAGTACAAGGTAAAATCATTCCTATGGAAGAAGTGCCAGATGACGTATTTTCTAGTAAGATGATGGGTGATGGCTTTGCCTTTATACCAGAAGATAATAAGGTCTATAGCCCACTGAGTGGCGAGGTTATGTTGGTCTTTAAGACCAAACATGCTTTAGTAATAAAAGACCCAGCTGGCTATGAAGTGATTGTTCATATTGGGATTGGGACAGTTGAACTTAAGGGTGAAGGTTTTGATATTCATGTTGAGGTTGGTGACCAAATTGATGCAGGTACATTACTAGCAACTGTAGATTTTGACTTTATCCAGTCAAAAGAAAAATCAATTATTAGCCCTGTGATTATTACAAACATGGAAGTTGTTAAATCCTTTGAAGTTACCTACGGTGATACTAAAGAGAAAACAGAAATTTGCAAAATACTCGGTCAATAAGACCTATGGAGGCATATATGAAAGAAGTGAAAATTGAAATACCAGTTGGTTTACACGCCAGACCGGCAGCCACCTTCTGTACTGAAGCTAAGAAGTATCAATCAGATATTACAGTGGCCAAAGAGGGCAAGAGCTACAATGCTAAAAGTGTTATGATGATCATGACAGCCGGTATCGAGTTTGGTGATGTTATTACAATTGAGGCGAAAGGTTCAGATGCGAATCAAGCTGAAGATGGACTTGTAGAATTGCTAGCGACCATAGAAGAATAGAAGGCATAAAAATAAGCCAGGTGTGAGTTTCTCACATCTGGCTTTTCATCAATCTGTGCAATCATGTACTTATCCGTGTTCCTATTTTTTTAATATATCTTGCCTGCCTCTTTAGCTGCCTTTTCCTTACTATTCCCAATAGCAATACCTATAGCCATGCCAGCACCAATACCAATAGATAAGAAAGCAGGCATTGTTGTTGATAAGGCTGTACCTACACCGGCACCTATGGCCATACCAAGTGCCATGTAAGTAGATTGGATTGAACCAACGGGGTCAAAATCATAGACTTGTTTGACGTGGTTCTGTAAGTTTCTATAATGTTTGAGGTAGGCTTTTCTTCCAGCTCTTGATGTATCATTGGTATTATAGAGTTCTTCTACTGCATCAAAAGCATTCCTTATAAAAGTTTGTGTATCCTCATTATTTGAAGCGGCTTCAACAATATCTTCGGCGGATAACCTTCTAAGCATATTGGTGAATTGATTTAGTACCAATCGTTTAACTTCTTTTGGATCTTTATCTGATATAATAATTTCTAATTTTGCAATCTTCTCAACCGTAGTCATTGTACCCTCCTATAAATATCTTTATAGATTTAGTATAGAAGTTGTCAGTGTAGACGTCAAGGAAATGACTTAGATAGCAAAAATGTCCGATTTTTTACAAGGATACCCCTATCGATAAATGGTTACTTATCGTATGATGAAAGAGTAGAAATTATGAATTTGGAGGATGTTTTATGTATAAACAAGATTTGAATGGTCTTTGGACAATGAATCGCTTAGGAGATGACAAAGCTTATGAAGTGAATGTACCAACCACAGTCTATCACGGCCTTTATGATAATGGGGCAATTGATGATCCTTTTTATGGCGAAAATGATGTTAAGCTTACTAAGCTTTCAGATGAGGATTATCGATTTGTAAAAGAGTTTGAGATGGAGAAGAGCTTATTAGATTGCTCTAGAATTGATATAATTTTTGAAGGACTAGATACTCTGGCGACAGTTAAAATCAATGGCAATAAGCTAGCCAAGACCAATAATATGCACAGAACTTACAGGTTTGAGTTAAAAGAGTTATTGATAGAAGGTTTAAATATTCTAGAAGTGACCTTTGACTCGCCGACCAAATATATAGCAAGTGAACAAGCGAAAGACCCACTGTGGGGAATTGCCACAACCATGGATGGTTATGAATATATAAGAAAAGCCCACCATATGTTTGGATGGGATTGGGGTCCACAATTACCGGATATGGGGGTGTGGCGTTCTGTTCGATTAGAAGGTTATAAAGAAGGTCGTTTAAAGGACTTCTATCTCAAACAGAACCATAAGAAGGATGAAGTCGCAATTGAACTAGAGATTGTTTCTGAAGTATTAGCAGAAGACCTAACATTAAATGTCCGGTTATTGGATAGTGATGGTGATTGTGTTAAAGAAGTTGATCAGGTTATAACGACTGGTCAAGACGTAAAATCTGAGATAGATTTTACCATATTGAACCCTAAACTTTGGTGGCCAAATGGTTACGGAGATCCTTATTTGTACACCCTTAGTTTAGCTATTATGGATGGTGATAGAATCGTTGATCAACTGAATAAAAGAGTTGGCTTAAGATCAATGACTGTCCATAGAGAAGCTGATCCATGGGGTGAGACCTTTGACTTTAAGGTTAATGGGCATAGAATTTTTGCAATGGGTGCAGATTACATACCTGAAGACGCTCTTATAACTAGACCTACTAAGGCTGTGACAGAACGTCTAATCAGAGATTGTGTTAAGGCTAATTACAATTGTCTACGCGTCTGGGGCGGCGGAATTTACCCAAGTGATGACCTCTTTGATTTATGTGATGAGAATGGCCTTATTGTATGGCAGGACTTTATGTTTGCCTGTGGTGTTTACCGCCTGACCAAGGCTTTTGAAGACAATATTCGCCAAGAATTTATTGATAACATCAAGAGAATCCGACACCATGCCTGCCTTGGACTGTGGTGTGGGAATAACGAGATGGAATGGGGCTTTGAAGAGTGGGGTATTCCTAAAGATGAACGACTGAGAATGGATTATCTGCTAATGTATGAGAAGCTTATCCCTGATGTGTTGGCTGAGTATGACCCTCAAACTTTTTATTGGCCAGCTTCACCAAGTTCAGGTGGTGGTTTTAATGAACCTAATGCAGACAACAAGGGGGATGTTCATTACTGGCAGGTATTCCATGGCAATGAACATTATAAGAAGTTTAGAGACCATTATTTTAGGTTTGCTAGTGAATACGGCATGCAAGCTTTTCCTGATTACAAGACTGTTCTAAGCTATACGCCGGAGGACCAACTAAACATGTTCAGCCCGGTTTCTGAAAATCATAACAAGTGTATAGAACCTATGAATGGCAATGTTAAAATACTTCTGAATATGGCACAAGAGTTTAAGTTACCAACCACTTTTGAAGACCAAGTTTACATCAGTCAGGTTTTCCAAGGGGAGACAATTAAATGTGCTGTTGAACATTTTAGGCGTAATAGAGGCCGCTGTATGGGTTCGACTTACTGGCAAGTGAATGACAATTACCCTGTAGCCTCTTGGTCATCAATTGATTATTATGGACGGTGGAAAGCCATGCATTATATGGCTAGAAGGTTCTATGCACCAGTCTTGCTGTCTGCTTATGAGGATGGTTTAATAGCTCATATTCATTTGACGAATGATAAATTGGATGCCTTTAATGGTAGGGTGAAATGGCAACTAAGGCATACTGAAAAAGGAGTGTTAGTTGGGGATTCTCAAGATGTGGCTGTTGCTGCTCTATTTGCGGAACATATAGTGGATATTGAAGCGGATGAATTTATTACAACTTTTGGAGAAGAAAGAAAGCTCTATATTACCTATCAGTTATATGACCAGGATGATAAACAAGTTAGCTCTGAAAGTATATTATTTGTATGTCATAAAAGTTTCGAATTTGAATCAGCATCTGTATCAGCTCTTGTTTACGATGAGGGTGACTCAACTTATATTAAAGTGACATCAGATGGATTCGCAAAATCTGTAGAGATTAGTTTTACAGAGTTAGATGTTGTTTTGTCAGATAACTATTTTGACTTAATAGCTGGTGAAAGAAGGATTGTTGAGATTGAAGAGTTTAGAGGTTGTGAGAAATTATCCTTAGAGGAGATGCAGGGACAGATGCAACTTAAGTCTGTGAGTGGCGTTGGGTATTAGACAACAGTCTGCTTTTGTATTGTCATTCTCAAATTGAGAATCCAGGTTTATAGCAGAGAGATGCTTCGAAAGGGCACTCAGCATGATAAAGAGACACCTTTTTATCTTGCAACATAGAAATCCATGTTCTATAATAAAGATAAGTACATAGCAAGACGTGTCGAGTTAACCACATAAACATACTCTATTGAGTATTTATGTGGTTTTTCTATTCTAATCATTTAAGGAGGAGAATCATGGGGAAATTGTTGTTAAAAAACATTAAGGAAATCATCACCTTTAATAACGAAGAGGCTAGATATTCAGAATCAGATATCTACATTGTTGATGGTGTGATTAAAGAAATTGGTAAAGAGTTGAAGGTTAATTTTGATGTTGAAGTCATAGATTGTTCTAATCTTGTTGCCTTACCTGGTTTTGTTAATACCCATCATCATTTATATCAAACACTTTTTAGGGGTATCCAGGAAGTGCAAGAGATGCCATTGTTCCCTTGGCTTATAGGTTTGTATGAATTCTGGAAACATATGACACCGCAGTCCATCTATGATGGTGCTATGGTTGGACTTGGAGAACTTCTGAGAACGGGTTGTACATTAACAAGTGATCATCACTATGTTTTCCCAACCAATCAACCAGGAACCCTAATTGATGACCAGATTAGAGCGGCAAAAGATATTGGTATTCGATTCCATGCTACAAGAGGGTCCATGTCACTAGGTAAAGATCAAGGTGGCTTACCTCCTATGTCAGTTGTCCAATCTGACACAGTTATACTTGAAGATTCACAGCGACTAATTGATACTTATCATGACCGAAATGACTATGCAATGACAAGGATAGCTTTAGCGCCTTGCTCACCTTTTTCAGTTACAACTGACTTGATGAAAGAGACTTCAAAGTTAGCAAGAATGAATAAGGTGATGATGCATACCCACTTAGCAGAAACACTAGATGAGGAAAAGTTCTGTATTGAGAAATATGGCAGAAGACCACTTGAGTTAATGGAAGATTTGGGATGGGTTGGACCAGATGTATGGTACGCTCACGGAATCTTTTTTAACGATGAAGAACTGAAAAGACTTAATGGATCAGGTATTGCCCATTGTCCATCATCTAATATGAAGTTGAATTCTGGTATTTGTCGAACGAGTGAATTGTTTGAGATGGATGCTAGACTGAGTATAGCAGTAGATGGAAGTGCAAGTAATGATGGTTCTAACATGTGGGAAGAAGTGAGACGAGCTTACTTGTTAAACCATTTGAAATATGGCACAGACGGGTTAAATGCCTATAACATACTTAAGGTGGCAACTAGAGGAGGAGCTCGGGTCCTTGGACGTACAGATACTGGCTATCTAGATGTGGGTATGGCAGCAGACCTAAACCTATTTGATTTAAATGGCTTGGAATATTCAGGATGTCATGATTCATTGGTTTCCTTGGTATGTCTTGGCAATCATTCTTATACAAAGATGACCATTGTTAATGGTAAAGTAGTGTCCATTGATGGCCATTTACAGAACATAGATCAGGAAAAAGTGGCAATCAGAGCCCATCAACATGCAGCAGATATGGTTGCTAAGGAGAGGGCATTAAAGTAGGTTAGCCATTAAGCTGAATCACAGCAAACATCAACTTATAGATCCAATAGCCAATAATCGATAGTATAATAAAAAAAGTTATTAAGCTGTACACTGCCCATGCTTTTGGGCGGTTGTACAGTTTTATTGCGTCTATTTGTGCTTGAGACCTGTTGCGATTTCTGCTTTGCTCATACCACCATTGATAGATGAAGAAACAAAGTAGGAATACAAGGGCCAGAAGAATAAGTACTTGATTCAATGGACTTCCTCCTAAATGTATTACCAAATAGTTATCTGGTTTTTACCAACTTTTTCTGATTGATAGACACCGAGTGAGGCAAGACGTATCATGCTTTCAGCGCTATCGATATCATGTTTATGGTTATCTAAAATACCACAGTTAAGGGCTAGTGTCTTAAGTTGATTGTTTAAGTCAAAGGAGATGGACTTAAGAATATTAATATATCTCTTAGCGTTCTCAAGGGCAACTTCTAAGCTTTCATCTTCAAAAATCACGATAAATTTATAAAGGTCATAACGAATAATCTGATGATTGGTTGAGCTGATTCGAATAAGCGTATCTGCAAATTCAATGAGAATATTTTCGGTCAGCTCTAAACCTTCTTTCTTACCTAACTCTTTAAGACACGGCATTTCAATTAGTAATAAACAGAAATCACTATTCGCCAATTTGCTTTTTTCGATCAGTCGATTAATATGGTCAAGTCCATAACTACGGCTATAAGTTGCTGTCAGCCTATCAAAGTCACCACTTAGTCGTAGATTTCTACCATGCTGCTTAAGTTGGACCAATTCTTTTTCTCTGGCGAGTAACTGCATTTCAAGTTCTGCATTCTGCTTCAAAACTGATAAGTTTCTTTTCTTCCAGGACTCGGCAAATCTTAGGTACTCTTCCATATGTACATGACTTTTATCTATCTGATTATACTTCTTATAAGTTTTAGATAATTGTAGGTGTAGGTCTTGCAGCGGCGTCAAGTAACCATCCTCAATAGATAGGTCTATTGCTTCTTGGAAGTACATAATAGCCTCTTCATCATGACTTAGTTTGTCGTGATAACGTGCAAAGCTTGTGTAAAGTTCAACTTTAACATGTGGTTGCATATCTAGCTCAGGCCAATTTAGAAGCTCAGTCATATAGGAGAGAGCCCGTTCATAATCATCTAACTCAATATAGCATTTTGCTAAGACAGTTTTAATCGTATAACCATGTACTTCATTAGATAAACCTAATTCGCTAAGGATTGATTTGGCATCCAGAGCGGTGTTGATAGCGTCGTTGAAATGTCCCGTGATAATTTCGATTTCTGCAATATTACCTAATCGGCTTGCAATACCTCTTTTATTACCATTGCGTTCATGTATCTCAATCTCTTTTAAAACATATGCCTTAGAGCTTTCATAATTACCAAGTTCATACTCTAGTAAAGCAGCAAGAGCATAGTAGTCTTCATAATCTAAAAGAGCACTATATGTATTAGCATAGTCCAGAAATCTCACCACATATTTTATGAGTAAGTCCATCTGTAAATGTACATGTAGAAAGCCTGTTAACAAAGCATATAAAGTACCTAAAAAAGCGTAGTCTAAGGTCTCTAAGGCATGAGTTTCTAGAGCGTTAAAGGCTTTTAACAATTCGTCTTGATTGCCTGCTGAAAAGGCTTGATTAAATTGATTTCTTTTTTCTTCTATTGTTGGGTTTGTTTCTAACATAATCCACCTCTGTCCATTGTTACTTACATTCTACAAGGGTTAGGTCTTTAATACAAGCTAGTAATTATTTTGAGGAAAGGTGTAAAGTTAGCTTGACATGATTGGAATTGTCAAGTATACTTTACATGTAAAGCAAACTTGACAGGAAGGAGTAATATGAATAATCATGTAAAAGAACTTAGAGAAGAGAAGAGTTTATCCCAGGCTAAACTAGGGGATCTGGTAGGTGTGAGTCGGCAAACCATTAATTCGTTGGAAAATGGTCGATATAATCCATCTATAGATTTGGCCTTTAAATTAGCCAAAATTTTTGATACATCAATCGAATCAATATTTATTTATGAAGGAGAGTAATTATGGAGAAGAATCAATTATTAAAGATATTTAAAATTCAAAATGCAGTACTTGGTCTATTTCTACTAGTATTGGCCTTGCTTGCTATTGTATTTACTAATGACCGAAGCTTAGAGATTATGGGGTATGGTATATTAGTTGGTGGTTTGTTAGGTGTAGGACTTAACCATTTTAAGCAAATACCACATGTATATGGGAAAAAAGATGAGCGTGAACTGGTCCTGATGATTATATCAATATTGATGAGTGTGAGTTTGGCCTGTATATGTTTTGTTATCTTATATATGATATCTGCATTTGATCTTGTAGCGCTTACACAAAGAGATTTCACAACAAGTATTATGGTGGTATCTATACTTGCCCTTGGTGTTAGATATTTAACTTTTAGTGCTATGAACAGACTTCTATAAAACTTGAATGTATAAACTTGGCTAAATCACCAGTCATTACCATTTATAGAATAATATGTCATTATGCACAATAAATACGAATATAATGGCAATTAAATATACATAATAACCAATTAATGCTTTACATTGGTCCAGTCTCTCAGTATAATGAAGTGGGAGCATACTGGGGGGAAATAATGTACGTAAATGTATTGATTGGTTGTTGTGACGTTCTTTATGGTGAACGTCTTACATCTTATCTACTTAAATCCAAAAACAATCAATTGAATATAAGTTTAGTAACAACAATAGGTGGCGCTCGATCTGAAATTGAGACAGGTGCTTATGGTCTAATTGTGTTGGATGAAAATATGTTTGAAGCTCTTAAGCTAGCTAATGAAGAGGATATTAAGCCTTTGATCATTCTGACAGAGGCCACTACAAGCGTTAATGCAACCATTCATAATTGTGTCCTAAAATACCAGAAGGCCAGTTTTATAGAAGCTCATGTTCTGACTTCTTTACTAAGTCTCTCTCAGTACGAAAACATTATGGAGGCATGTAAGAAGACAAAAGTGATTGCTTTTTATAGTCCTTCAGGAGGCAGCGGTAATACGGTATTGTCACAGATATATGCCCATATACTAGGGTGTATCGGTAAGAAGGTTTTTTATCTAAGCCTGGATCAATTTACAAGACATGATTTACTTTTTGGAGGGACTCAACCCTATAATCTTTCGGATTATTTGGTCTACCAGATGACCCATCATAACTGGCTGTCAGGGCTGAAACAGATGGCATCTAGAGATGTTAGGTCAGGTGTTGAATTTCTTCGGCCCGCCATACATCAATATGACATGGATGAGGTTAGTGATACGACCTGGTTAAAATGGCTTCAGTATATGAAAGGGATGAGTGGGTATGATTATGTCGTTATTGATTTAGGACTAGCTTTAGCTAAAAGCACTGTAGAGATTCTCAAGTTATGTGATGAACGTTTTTATATTATGCGTCATGATGTGATGGGACAGGCCAAATGGCAATCCTTTCATAAACAGTTAAAGGATATAAAGGCTGAAATAGTATTGGACACATGTACGGTGATATGTAATAAGATTATGGCGCAAAAGGAGAAAGTGAAAGTAGAATACGACCTTTTATTCCAATATGATGAGACATTACTAACTATCAGTAAAGAAGGTCAAATAAGTATAAATCATCTATCAAAAGTCTATAAACAGATGGAACGGATCCTGTCATATGAGTCATAAAATTGAGTTAGATGAAAGTTTGTATAAAGCGTTGGTGAAGCAAGTACGGTATGAAGTTGGCATGTTTGATGAAATGACGGACCAAGAAGTTGAGTCTTTAATAGAGGATGTACTTAATAGAACTTGTCAGCAAAGTTACATTTCGGTCTCAAAAAGAGTTCAATATAAGAGACGAATTTTCAATGCCTTACGACGTTTGGATATTCTACAACCTTTAGTAGATGATCAAAGCATTACTGAGATTATGATTAATGGTGACCAGGAAATATTCATCGAAAGAGAGGGTGAAGTCTCACAACTGGATTATAGCTTTGATAGTGTAGACCAACTTGAGAATGTGATCCAGATGATTGTATCTAAGGTGAATAGGGTTGTTAATGAACAAAGTCCCATATGTGATGCAAGACTTGAAGATGGTTCGAGAATCAATGTTGTATTACCACCAGTTGCCCTTAAAGGCCCTACGCTGACTATAAGGAAATTTCCGGAGAAGCCGATTCGTATGGTGGAGCTAATACAATATGAGAGTATCACTAGAGAAGTGGCTGATTTTCTAGAACTATTAGTTGAGGCCAAATACAATATTTTTATTTGTGGTGGCACAGGCTCTGGTAAAACGACTTTTCTTAATGTACTCTCTAATGCTATCCCTAGTGATGAACGTATCATAACGATTGAGGATTCTGCTGAGCTACAGATTAAATCGGTTAAGAATCTAGTTGCCCTTGAGACTAGAAATGCCAATATTGAAGGCGAAGGGGCAATTGGTATTAGAGACTTGATAAAGTCTTCCCTAAGAATGAGACCAGACAGAATCGTTGTAGGTGAAGTTAGGGGCAGCGAAGCTTTAGATATGTTACAAGCCATGAATACAGGTCATGACGGGTCCTTGTCTACGGGCCATAGCAACTCAACAAAAGATATGTTAAGCCGTCTAGAGACCATGGTACTGACAGGTTCGGCAATGCCGATTGAAGCGATTAGACAACAGATTGTCTCTGCTATTGATGTGATTGTACATCTTGGTCGTCTAAGGGATAAGAGTAGGAAGGTCCTTGAAGTGGTTGAGGTTATTGGTCTAACGCCAGAAGGTATTCAATTAAACCCAATCTATAAATTTGTTGAGAATAACTTGTCTACAGATACTTTAGTGAAAGGGTCATTTGATAAAATTGGTGATGGATTGGTCAACCTTGAAAAAATAAGATTGGCAAATCTTGAAAGAAGGTTTAACAGTGAATGATGTGTCGCTCAATTATAAAGTTTATACATTTAACGCTAAAGAGAAAGTGGTCTATGGACTCTGTGGTATCATCTATTTCTTTGTTATGGGTATGATTTTCTATCAGCACATGGTTTTTGCATCAATCGCCTGTATAGGTGGGCTTATTTATCTAAAAGAGAAGAATCGAAGGTTACAACGTCAACGTCAACATGATCTACGAGATCAGTTTAAAGAGGGAATGTATACATTGTCTTCTGCACTTGTGTCGGGAAGGTCATTAGAGCAGGCTTTCATAGTGTCTCTAAATGATTTGAAAATAATCTATCAAGAAGAGGATTACATTGTAAAAGAGTGGACGCTGATTGTGAAGAAGATACAGATGAATGAAACAGTGGCTTCTGCACTACTAGATTTTGCTGAAAGAGCAGACATGGAAGAGATCTACAATTTCGCTCAAATATTTGTATTGGCTAAGAAGAGCGGGGGAGATTTGATTAGTATTATTAGAGATACAACTAGAATGATTAATGAGAAGTTGGAAGTTCAGAAAGAGATCGATGTGTTAATTGCACAGAAGAAGTATGAGCAGAAAATCTTAAGTTATATTGTCCCAGCTATGATTGTCTTTTTTTCCTTATCATCACCAGACTTTCTTGAACCCTTGTATTCGACTATCTTAGGCAGGATTATTATGACATTTGCCTTAGCACTCTATTTGATTAGTGGATATATAGGCAAAAAAATAGTTGAGATTGAGGTGTGATATGTTTGAAGTATTGGTCTTACTTTATCTGTTAGTACATATCTGTTTTATTTTATATTCTTATAGGGGTATGAAGGGGCAAAATGAGTTGTCTTTTATTGAGGTGGTTGGGCGACAACTATCACTAATGTTTACAGCAAAACTTAAAAAGTCAATGCTCTTAAAGGATGAGGAAGAGAAGCTCAAGCGATTACATTCTCAGAAATCATTTGAAGGAGCAAAGCAAAAGTATATTGGAGCAAAGTTAGGCTTGATCTACATTGTTTTGGCCATAGGTGGCTTGTTCAGCATTATCTTGGGTGAAGATTATACAGAAGCTGAACCCTTAGAAGCAATTATTTCAAGGCCGAATTATGGAGAGGCACCATTAAACTTACAAGTTGATTATAAGTTGGATGAGACAGAAGGACATTTAACCCTTCCAATAACGGTTGAACCAAGGCTGCCTAGTAAGGAAGAGGCTCTTGATTTGCTTGAAGGCCATCATATGAAAATCTTCTATTCTATTCTTGGAGACCTTAATAGTGAAGATAGGGTCATAAGGGATTTGAGTTTTATTGAATCGCCATTTGATATCCCTATAAAAGTGGTTTACAAATCATTGACACCTATATACCTGACAGATAGTGGCCAGTTAAGAAGAAATCAAATGGAAGTGGGCACACCATATAATTTGGCTGTGCAAGCTCAAGTATTCTTAGGTGAATCCAAATTGACTTATGTCTATGAGATGATTGCCTATAAGCAGGCTAAATCAATAGAGGCTGAAGAATTGGATTTAGCTAATAGAATCATCGTAGATGACACATCTGTTCAATTACCAACAGACTTGGATGAAAGATTAGGCCGTGTAACTTGGTTTACATCAGAACAAGGGATTCAGTGGTACAGAATAATTCTTTTTACTCTTTTGATAGCGGTACTTCTTTTTCTACTTAAGCAGAGGGAGTTAGATCTTTCATTACGTCAAAGAAAAGATGAGATTCTTTATGATTTCCCAGATATTGTAAGCAAATTAACCATGTTATTAAATGCAGGTATGACTTTTAGTAGAGCATGGCAAAAAGTTGTTTTAGATTATCAGGAGAGCTCTAATCAGAGTCGTCCCCTTTATGATGAAATGGTTATAGCTAGTTCGCAAATGTTAAATGGTATGCCGGAAGTTGAAGCTCTTGAAGCCTTTGGGCGAAGGACGAGAAATCTAGAAGTTATTCGAATGACGGGTGTGCTTATTCAAAATCTAAGAAGAGGAAACAATGCTCTAACTGAAGCCCTAAAGCAATTAAGCAAAGAGGCTTGGGAGATTAGGGTGATGTCAGCTAAGAAACAAGGTGAGGAAGCAAGTACAAAATTACTGTTACCCATGGCCATTAGTTTTGTCACGGTGATCATGATTGTCATTGCACCAACACTTATGTCAATAAATATATAGGAGGAGAAAGAATGATAGGGTTATATGTAAGAGGATATTTTCTGAAGGAAAAAGCACTTGAGATGTTGAAAGATGAATCAGGTATGGGTGTCATTGAAATTGCCATCATTATTATTGTGTTAATAGGTATCGCTTTGGTATTCAAAACTCAGATTTCAAACTTTGTGGATGGTCTAATGACCAAAATCAAAACACAACTTGATACAATTTGATGAAGGATATGTGGAGCAATGAGACTATAAGTCATCATGAGGCGACTATGATGAAGGTGGCTAAACCAGAAGGTTTGTTGCCTTTAGAATATTATAAATATGAACATGAATACAAGTTTTCTGTAGATGAGGGTAATTATAGTCGGTTAGTATGGGATAAATTGAAAGCTGATCCACTTTCTAAGTTAGTTAAGAATTTACTTAAGCTACTTGTTACGAGTATGAGTAGCTGTCAAGAGTACTTGCTTGATTTCGAACGTCTTAGAATTCATAGGGATAAGTTATTTATTAATTCTTGTGGAGAGTATTACTTGTTATACTTGCCCTATGACTGCGAAGATTCTATTGATTTTGAGTTAATGATTTCCTCTTTTTTGAATCAGTTACTAGTCTTTTGTACTGAGGATGAAGATAGTCAAGACTTGTTGAATCAACTACTTAGATATTTGTCAGAAGGTACTTTTAATATAGAAACCTTTATTGATTTATTCTATGGATTAGAGGTTTAGATTGATGAAAAAGATCTATAAGTATAGAAGTGTGATTCTACTTGCCTTATCCTTAGTAGGCCTTCTTATTCTGACTAAAGAACACCAGCTGGTCTACGGTGGTTATGAAGGCCTCCTGAAACACAGCCTTATATCAGTTCTGAAGGAAGAGCGAATGGATATCTATGGTCAAGCAAAGATTTCTCTTGATGGAATGATACAAACAGGTATGGAGTTACCTATTATTTTTGAAGGTAGCTATGATGGTGTTGGGGGTAAAGGTTATATCGAATTTTTTATTGAGGCTCCTGACCAAGAACATGTAACTATTGCGTCCTATAAACAAGATGATTCTCATAAAACATTTACCTTATATTTGGATGAAAGAATTGACATTGACCTTAGTGATATTGAGACGATGGAATCCAGAGACCCGGAAGAAAGGTATGATTCTCTTTATCAGTATATGATAGTTGGGTCCGTTCTGAGTAAGGATTATAGGCGTGGTAGGGGTAATTTTAAGCAGGAAATGACCACTTATATGTTGGACATTAAGACCTTAGCAAGTAACAAAGAATGGCAGAAGTTTGAAAAAGAGATTGCCCAAAAGACTTTAAACATAGAGGAAGGGACAATTAATCTTCTAGTTAACCATAGAGGAGAGTTGGTGGCCTTAGAGTTGAGTATAAAAACACCCAACCTGACGATCGATGGTTGGGTGTGTGTTGATCCTTTATAGACTATTTTTGACAGAGAATAAAGCTAATTGTGTTCGATCTCTTAGGTCTAACTTATCAAGAATACGGGTTATATTATTCTTCACAGTTCCTTCACTGATAAAAAGTATCTCCCCAATTTCCTTGTTGTTCAATCCTTCACCAAGATGGTGGCATATATCTAATTCTCTATTTGTTAGTTCCTGAATACGTTGGTCTTTGTTTGTTGGTCCCTCCTTTTGTTCAGAAAGACGTTGTACAACTTTGGTTGCCACTTCAGGATTAATCAGTGTCCCACCTTCGTAAACTGTTTTAATGCCGCTAATGATTTCGTCAGGTGAGGCGTCTTTTAGAAGATAACCACTTGCGCCGTTTTTCAAACTACCAAAAATAAAATCATCATCATTGAAAGTGGTTAATATAAGGACCTTGATTTCAGGATAACTTTCTTTGATGATCTTGGTTGCTTCAACACCATTCATAATTGGCATTCTTATGTCCATTAAAACGACATCCACATCTTGCATACGACACAGGCTTACTGCCTCTTGACCATTAACCCCTTGGCCAACAATTTGTATACTTTCATCATTACCAAGTATCATCGCAAGTCCTTGTCTCATGATGTCTTGATCATCTATAATAATAACATTCATCTTATACCTCCCCATAGGGGATTGTACCCCATATTCTAAAACTTGGTAGGCCAGTAATTTCTATATGCCCGTTCACTTCTTTTATACGTTCTTTCATACCGGAAAGACCGTTGTTTTCTGAGATTTCTTTACAACCAATACCATTATCTTCAATGTCAAAGCTTACCTGATCACTGCCATAGATGAGTACAACTTCTATATGAGTAGCTCTTCCGTGACGCACACTATTGGTCAAAGCCTCTTGAACAATACGATAAAGCACGATGCTTTTTGCTGGTCTAAGTTGGTGGGTCCCTTTATGGGTGAATTGTATGTCACAGCCTGTCTTGGCTGAGAAACTGTTGATAAGACTTTCGATTGAATCTCTAGTTGTGGACAAACCTTCATTGCTCTTAAGAGTTTCTACAATTTTCCTTACTTTTACTAAACTTTCTCGAGCAGATTTCTTTGATGCTTCTAGTAATGGCTGACCTTCTTCAATCAGTCCCTTTTCATAATAACTACTTGCCATTTCCATTTGCATGATTAAGCCGGTTAGTTCGTGGCCAAGGGTGTCGTGGAGGTCTCGGGCAATTAAGGTTCTAGCTTCAACTTGGGTGAGTTCCTTTATTTCCTCAGCATAAACCGTTAATTGATCGTGGGTTTTAAGAAGTTCGTCGTAAAGAGCTTTAGTTTTATTACTCTCTTCTTGGTAAACTTTAAGGAACAAGCCAATCACAACAACCAAGATTTGAACCGAGCCAAAAAAGACCATTAAAGCGATATTTGAGAAAGTCCTTTCTATCATAATGAGTTGTATGAATTTAACAAAGGATAATGCGGTAATGAGTGCGCCAATCCATATAGCAGCACTAGAGGCAATCTGAACAATATTAAAGAATATAAGTAGTATATATAGGGTGTGATAAAAGTAGTTCAGAGCGTATTTTGAGTAAAATTCTATTGTAATTAGCAGAAAGACCATCAGTGCAGATAAGAGAGTTGTGGCTAATGGTCCTTTTTTTTGTAGTAGATTAACCAACATAAGAATAATAAAACATGAAGTTAGAAGTAGTAGGATTGTACTCCGTTGACCATAGGATTCTTCAAAGATATAACCCATCCATAACAAACCTACTGAAGCAAGGACATAGATTGATAACCATATTTTCTTTAACATCTTATTATCCCTTCCTCAGTCTTTAGCTTCTATTAAGCTTATAGCTGTTAGCTACTTCATATATTGTAACAAAGGGATATGTTGATGTCCACATGATGTGCTTGTATTTAAGATGGGTTGTGCCAAAAGTCACTAGTCATAAGTGCCATAAGTATGCAGACCGTTTTGAAAGATTTTGTTATAGTAATAGCATGATAAAGAACAAGAACGGAGTGAAAAGATGAAAAAACTACTTATAGCCTTAATAAGCATAATGATGATCGTAAGTGGCTGTGGCACGTCAGATCTTGAAGATTACAAGGCGGCACTTCTTGCAACAGAGTCCTTTCAATCGGGGACATCGGAGTCCAAATTATCAATTGATTTGACCTTTGATGAGACAGATATGACTTTTGAAGAGAAGCGGGATATGAGCTATTACGAGAGAATTCAAGTTGAGACCAATATGGCTTATGATTACAGAGAAGTGAGTAAAGCAATTATTGATGGATATTTTAACTTTGGTGGCCTTGGATTTGATATGAATTACTACATAAATGAAGATGAAGTACTCATAAAATTACCGATACTAGATAAATTCCTTGATATTGATGCCATGGTAATTGAGGACTCAGAGGACAACACAGTTAATGAGGATCAAGAACGGGCCATTAAAAAGGTCATTGATACATGGAATGAAGTCCTGGGTGATGAAGATGTTTTTAGTGGTTCGAAGGCATATGTGATGACAGATAAAGGTCAGATTAAAACCACAACCTATACCATTAACATTAGCGAAGCGCAGTTTGATCTTCTAAAAGAGGCCTTCTTGAAAATACTAGATGACGAGAAAATTGTTGAAACCTTCTTGTCAGGTTCTGAGCAATTTGCCAATATTGAAGGTAATCAGGATGAATTCACTGATTATATTAGAAGCTTACTAAAAGAGATTCGTTTAGTAGAATTCAGTGGTAAAGCATATGTTGATTTTGATGGTAGGCTGGTGCGCCAAGTATTAATTGCTGATTTAATTAATGATGGGACTGAACCAGGTGAAGTACAAACGATGCATATTGAGTATGAAACAACCTACGATCAAATAGGTGACGATGTGGAATTGATTATGCCAATTGTAAATGAAGAAGATATTTTGAAATTAGATGACGATGGTAACATACAAGATTATTTCCCAGACGGGTTATTTTAGGAGGCGACTATGACATTACTAGAAGTTAAAGATTTAAAGAAATCATTTAAGAAAGTACATGCAGTAAAAGGTATAAATTTTAATGTGGAAAAAGGTGAGGTTCTTGGCTTGTTAGGTCCCAATGGTGCAGGGAAATCGACAACCATATCCATGATTTCGACCCTTATTAGACCTGATGGTGGACAAGTTTTTTACAACGGTGAAGATATTGAAAATAAACCAAAGGCAATCCAGAAAAACTTAGGGTATGTGCCACAAGAAATCGCTTTATACCCTATGTTGTCAGGTAAAGAGAATATGTTTTTCTGGGGAAGAGCTTATGGGCTCAAAGGCAAAGAATTAAAGAAGAGGGTTGAAGAAGTTTCAGATATTATCGGTATTAAAGACCGTCTCAAAGACAAGGTTAAGACCTACTCAGGTGGTATGAAAAGAAGGCTTAATATTGGCGTAGCTCTTTTACATAATCCGGAACTGATCATTATGGATGAACCAACCGTTGGTATAGATCCTCAATCAAGGAATCACATTTTGGACACGGTCCTTAAGCTGAATGAGCAGGGGATGACGGTTATCTATACAAGCCACTATATGGAAGAAGTTGAGTATCTATGTAATAGGATCTGTATCATGGATCAAGGTGAGATTATTGCTGAAGGATCTAAAGAAAGTTTGATTGAAGGCCTTAATGAAGGTCAAGAAATTCATGTGAAGTTGGACAAGATGACAGAACCTTTTGCCAAACTACTATTAGATATTGATACAGTGAATGAATCAGTCCTAGGTGAAGAGGCTATTGTTATTAAAGCGGACCAGGACCCTAATATATTCAAAAAGATTATTGATCAGATTAATGATACATCTGCAAATGTTCTAGCTATTGATGTTAAAGAACCAAACTTAGAAGGTGTATTCTTGAAATTAACAGGACGTGCGCTCAGGGATTAGGAGGACATTATGAGGTTTACAGATTTACTTATAAAAGACATAAAAAATATTGTTTATGATGTTAAATCATTGGCGATTATTTTGATTATGCCAATTGTGCTCATGTCAATTCTTGGAATGTCCCTACAGGGTGTATTTGGAGATGAAGATGACAGTGGTGTAGCCATGACACGTATCGGTATAGTTAAAGCTTATGATTATGAAGATGAAATATATAAGGTGGAAGGTAGGATTGACTTATCGGCATATGACCAAGACACCTTAGAAAGTCTAGATGCTCAGAAGAATTTCTTTTCACTAATGGATAGTGATGATTTAAGTTCTTTCTTAGTTTATAACTTATATGAGCAAGAAGAAGGTTATGAGGCTTTAAAAGACGGTGATATAAGTGCTCTTATTATTTTACCTAAGAATTTCGTTTTTAACAGCTATATGATGTTAGAGGGTAGTCGATTAGTGACAGATATTGAATACTACATTAACCCTGATAACGCTTTTTTCGCCACCATTATTCAGGGCATTATTGAAGGTTATACTGACATGAACAACCACATCTATGCTCAACAAAGAGTGATGGCAATGACCTTGTTATCATCAGGCAATGGTGAGGCGTTAGCGTCGATTAATGACAGAATGGACCAAGAGGCCATGGAAATTGGTCAAATCAACCTAACAGTTCAATCAACCAATAGACAAGAAACAATTAACAGTTTCCAGTATTATGCAGCAGCCATTATGTGTATGTTCCTATTATATTCAGCCGGTATTGGCGGAAGAGCCTTACTTGAAGAACGAAATGAAAAAGTTATCCCTCGTTTAACAGTAGGTGGCCATAGTCTTTTTAAGCTGGTTATGAGTAATTTTGTTAGAGTTATGATTTTGGCTATTATTCAATCAGTGATAATGATTTCCTATTCATCTATTGTCCTTGGTGTTGACTGGGGAAGTTTATTAACAGTTAGTATAGCGGTTCTTTGCTCAAGTTTTGCAATTGCATCCATAGGTATGTTGATAGCTGTTATTACCTTGATAGCCAATAATTATAAGGTTGCTAACTTGTTTGAATTTGCCGTTGTTTATATCATGGCACTTGTTGGTGGAAGTTTTATACCTGTTGAAGGATTGCCTGACTTGTTACAGAAACTTGGTTTTGTGTCTGTAAATGGTCAAGCCCTTAAGATGTACATTAATGGTATGTATCAACTACCCCTATCAAGTAGTATTGAGCAAATGATGGTTATGTTCGGATTTGGTGCAGTATTTATTACGTTATCACTTATTTTGATTAAAGGAAGAGGGAGGGAACTAGCATGTTAAACATAATATGGGTTAAACTTAAGGATTTTAAAGAGTCAATACCAATGATGATTACAATGACAGCCCTTGCCTTAGTATTGATATATGTCTTTGGTCGTAGCTTTAATAGTGCAGATCTTCCAAAGGTAGGAATTGCTGATGAAGATGGTACACAAGTGAGTGAAGCTTATGTAGAGCAACTGATTGATCTTGGCGGTTTTAATTATGAGGTAACTACATTTGAAGAAGGTTTTGAAGATGCTAAGGAAGGTAACTATATAGCGTTAGTTGAGATTGAAGAAGGCTTTACAGATAACTTATTAACTGGTGAAGCAGGAATATCTCTTTATAAATCAGGTAATGCCTTAGAGCACTTTACCCTAGAAACAAATATTCAGAGCTTAGGACGCTTATTTATTCTCGACGAAGGATTCTTATCAGGCGTACCTGAGATATTTGAAGGCCTTGGCATTGAGACAAGTAAAGAATCCCTATCAGATACTCTTTATGAACAGATAGACAAGTACCCAGTCCTGAATGTGGATGTTAAAGCCTATGATGGTGGTAACACTGGTGGTTTTGATAGCCTTAGACATAGTTTTATTGGATTTATACTCTTCTTCTCTATGTTTACAATGGTATTTGGTATTGGCTCAATTGTTGATGAAAAAGAGAATAGGGTTTGGCATAGACAACTTGTATCACCTATGAGTGCTGGCACCGTTTTAACAGGTAATATGGTGACTTCATTCACTGTCGGAATGATTCAGTTAGGCTTTATGGTAGTATTTAGCCGATTGATTTTTAGAATTGATTGGGGTGGAAGTATGGTGGCTATGTTGGCTGTACTTGGGGCCTTTGTTTTAGCTGTAACATGTATGGGACTATTTATGTCAACGTTAGTAAAAACCATGCAGCAACTAGGTTCATTTTCACCAATTGTTATTGTAAGTACATCGATGATTGGGGGATGTATGTGGCCACTTGAGATTATTGATAGCAAAATTTTATTATTCTTAGCGGATTTAACACCCCAAAGATGGGCTTATAGTGGGCTGAAAGCCGTAATTATTAACAGTGGAGGCATGGCTGATGTGACTGGAGATCTTGTTAGGCTGCTGGTAATTGCTGCAGTGTTCCTTGTACTTGCCATGATTCCTTATATGAAGAGTCTAAAAACAGCAGTTTAGTGAAGAAATGAACCATTGTAATAACATATATGTCTATAGCGATGACTAAAGTCACTTCAGCCAATTACCTAGGGTACTATGATGAAGTGATTTTCTCGCGTAATATAATAAGCGAGGGTAGTATTTCAAAGGAGAAAGCCTATGCAAATCACAAAAGAAATTGAGTACGATTTCAAGGGTGATGAGATGCAAATGGTGGAAATCACGTTAGATCAAGGTTGTAAAGTCGTTGCAGAATCAGGAGCTTTAATGTATATGGAACAGGGTATCAATCTTGAAGCTCGTTCCAATGCAGAAGCAAATGTGCAATCGATTTTCAAAAGAATGGCAGGAAGAAGCAATCATGTGACAGTTGGTGAAGGTGTATACGTAACTGAATACACTAACAATGATCAAGTGAAACGTAAAATTGCTTTTGGCTCACCATATCAGGGGAAAATTGTTCCCATTGATCTAAGGTCTTTTGGCAATCGAATTATTTGTCAGAAGAACGCATTTCTTTGTGCTGCAAAAGGTGTTTCGGTAGATATAGCATTACATAAGCAACTGACACTTCTTAGTGCTTCAGAATCAGATTTTGTTATGGAGAAGATAGAAGGAGAAGGCACTGTATTTTTACATACCAATGGTACAATAGTAGAGCGACACTTAGAACTTGATGAAGTATTGCGTGTTGACCTTGGATGTTTGGTAGCATTGTCTTCATTGGTCCAATATGACTTGCAAAAAGTAGGTCGTAATCTTGACCAGGAAGGTGTTTATCTTGCAACATTATCTGGGCCGGGAACAGTGTGGCTGCAGTCAACACCTTATATCAAAAAGTAAGTTAATGTATCATATATAAAGAGCAGACGAATGTTTGTAAGGGAACCGGGAGAGACAAGAATAGACGTGGAGAACACGTCTATTTTATTGTTAAAGAAAGCTTGCCATGACAAAGATATTAACCTCTTTCATGTATTGTATTTTCTTGGTGGTTATGATTTAATTAGTGGGAGAGAATGGATTTAGGAAGAGATTTCAAATGACTGGAGTACTATCGGATTTTAACGAGACAATTTTAATCATTATGTTATTAACTTCATCCATAATTACCTTATTATTAGGCGGTTATGTGTATGTAAAAAGCCAACTAAGACCTGTAATAGTTTGGTTTCTTTTGTGTTTCTTTTTGGTTCTTGTTTGGAACCTATTCTACCTATTCTGGTTATATGCTCCTACAGTGACAATAAGTTGGGTTATTATGGTTGTAGAGATTATTGCTGTTATACTCATTGGTCCAATTAGTTATCTATTTCAAAGGGCTTATAGGGGTTTGTCCTCAAAGCTTACTATATTTGGTTATATGGCCTTTGTCATGGCGATTGGTCTTATTTTAGCTGTGATTTCAAATCCAATGCATCTCTTATTATTTACACAATATACGAAAGATTCTATGACTTATGGGCCATTAAGGTATGTGATTTTAGCTTATGTTTTAATGATGATTTCAGTTGGTGTTTATCATTTTGCCAAAAGTCTTTCACAACCTACAGTCTATAAGAAACAGCAGGTATGGTACCTAGGTGGTGCAGTTTATGTCCCAATCATTGCCTACTTTATTCAACTAATGAAGATCTCACCTGAAGGCATTCAACTGGTTCAAATGGTCTTCCCATTTTCCCTTATACTTATCACCATTGCAATAATGAAATATCAATTTCTTGATATATTACCCTATTCATTAACAGAGGTAGTTGAATCCATTGATGATGGCTTTGTGGTTATTAGTTTGAATGGAAATCTTGAAGATTACAATCGAGTCTTCTTTAATCGTTTTTTGAGAATAGATAAATGTCGTACCATTGAAGAGCTTCTGATCCTTCTAAGAAATGTCGTAGATAACCGAGTTGCACTTAATAATATTAGGTATTCAATTAATGTTAAGAACGATAATTATGTTAGTGGTGAATTGGTCTTTAGAACACGAGAAGGAACCACTAATATTCAGTATACAACTAAGGCAATCAATGACATATATGGTGTAAAGATTGCAACGATTATAACCTTTCATGATATAACGGAGATTCAGCACCTTTATCAAACGGTAGAGGCTAAGAAGCAAGAACTCATGTTGGCTCGTGAACGACTGGAAGAACATATTGAAACGGTTCAGCTTCTAACAGTTGAAACGGAAAGAAATAAATTAATGGCTGAGGTACACGATACCCTTGGTCATACTATGGCAGAAGTTTTGGCTTTGTTGGAGAAATGTGATATTGCATTAAATGAAGCCCACTTCGAGAAAGAAAAAGCCGAAAGTATTATTGACGAAGCATCCAATAGAGCTAGAGAAAGTTTGACAGAAATTAGGGCTGCAGTAACTAGATTTAAAAAAATGGGGGTAGAATAATGATTAGAGTGATGTGTGTGGACGATCAAGTATTGCTTAGGGAATCTTTACTCTATATGTTAGAAAAGACAGAGGGTATTGAACCTGTAGATGGTGGTAAAGACGGTTATGAGGCAATTGATAACTGTAAAAAATATCATCCAGACGTTATACTGATGGACATTAGGATGGGTGAAGGTATTGATGGGATTGAGACAACTAGGCGTATTAAAGCCTTATACCCATCTGTTAAGGTAATTATATTAACAACGTTTGAAGAAAAAACGGACATATTTAAAGCCATTGAATATAACGCAGATGGCTATGTTGTGAAAGATACAAAGCCAGAGGAGCTGGTTCTTGCTATTCAAAGTGTTGCTAATAATTTGTTTGTCATGCACAAGAGTGTTATAGCTGTGGTGAAAGATGAATTAATTGAAACGAAGACAAGAGAAGAAAACTCCATAAATGCTGTTTCTGATTATCATTTATCCAACATGGAGATTCGAATTATTAAGTTAATGGTGGATGGTAAAAGTAATAAGGAGATTGCGGGTGAACTCAACTTCACTGAGGGGACTATTAAGAATAAGGTTTCCAAAATGTTAAGTAAATTAGATTTGAAAGACAGGACTCAAGTGGCTGTGTTTGCCATAAAACACAATCTGATCTAGGGAGAAAATTGGTGTTATGATTACAGGCGACAATGAAATATTTTATGCCATAATTTTTTATTCAATATCTGCACTGTTTTCAGTCGGCGTTAATATTGTCTTCTTCTTGAGGGCTAGACGTTCTAAACTGTTAACTGCCTTTTTGAATGTTCAAATTATGGTGATTATTTGGTTGCTTGCTAAAGTAATGAAAAAGGCGGCACCTACAGATGAACTTGCATGGCTTTGGGTGGCCATTCAGTATATTTCTGTTTGTACTTTTGGGGCTGTATTTCTAGATTTTGCCTATTTATATCAAAAGGGTAAACCAATAGAAGCCCGTATGAGAAGGATTATGTACGCATTTTCAGGCATCAACTATTTTGTTGCTTTTACGAACCCAATGCACCATCTATTTTTCACCAGTGTAACTGTTTTTGAAAGTGAGATGGGACCTTGGTTCTATGTTCATACAAGTTTCAGCTATGCACTTATTGTCTTATCATATATCTATTTGATTAGGGCATTATTGAAAAACGATTATGAAGTACCACTAATGCAGGCAGTCTTATTTAACGTAGGACTTTTATTGCCTATTTTATCCAATGTAGTTTATATTTCAAAAGTGGTGAAGTTCGCCTTTGACATAACACCAATAATGTTTAATATGACTATTATTGTATTTGGTTACTCCGCGTATCGCTATCGATTCTTGGACATTAAGAAAATCACAAGGAATATGGTTCTAGAAAACATTCACGAAGGCATCATTATTGTAGATGCCAATAATAGAGTTATTAAAGCAAATGCCAATATTCGAAATACTATTAAGAATTATAGAGAGATTGCTTTAGAGGAAACATTTGAGGAATTCATGCTTAGGATTGAAAATCCAATTGTTGATGATGACAGGTTGTTTAAAGAAATCATGGATACAATTGAGAGGCGTCAAGAAAGGTGGACTTCTGAGTTGGCCATGATGGTACATGGTGTGATGCACACCTATATTCTTAAACTTGAGATTATCAAAGATCATTCAGATGATTTTGTAGGTTATGTTCTAAGATTGATTGACGTCACTAAACACAAAGAATTATTACAGAATGTTGAAGAGAAAAATGATGCCCTTATTAGGGTGAATCAACAGCTCTCTGAGAATATATCAGCAAACAAACAATTAGCAGTTACTAAGGAAAGAAATAGGGTATCAAAAGAAATTCATGACATATTGGGTCACTCTATGACCGTAGTTATTTCCCTCTTGGATATTAGTAAAAGAAGTCTTCAAGATGATGTCTCTTTTGCTCATGAGAAGGTCATTCAAGGGATGGAAATTATAAGAAGTGGTTTAATTGAATTGAAGAAGTCATTAAAAAGTCACTCAAAAGATATGATAGAAGCAAATGTCCTAAATGAGGATTTATCTAAATTGATTGATGACTTTGAACAAGCGGGTATTGTTGTTGACTATTACTATAAAAAATCAAATGTTAAATTGTCTTCTGCGGTCTATGATACGATTTATAGAATATGTCAAGAAGGTCTCACTAATGCATTAAGACATGGTGAAGCAAAAAATGTAACAGTTGGACTTAGGTATGTCGAACGACATATTGATTTGTTTATCATAGATGATGGTAAAGGTTGTGAGAACATTGTTAAAGGTAATGGTCTTAAAGGTATGGAAAATAGAGTTAGAGAATTAACAGGTTATTTTTCCTGTGGGTCACCAGATGGTGACGGTTTTAATATCCATGTAACCTTACCTTTCAGTCAATAAAATTACTATAGTAATTTCTATTAGTTACCAAAGGCACTAGTTTGAAACGAGCGGATTTCGTATACTATCTTCAGGGGAACAAGCCGTTCCCTAATGTACACTTTTGCCCCAATTAGTGTTACATGCTTAGTCCTTTTAACACTTATTCCCTACTCATACGGGGACCGTTACTGTTGATGGTAACGGTCTTTTTGTTTGCAAAAATATAGGTGACTACCATTGACTGAGTTGCTTTTTGCCGGACTTTTTTGCTTGAAATAAAACAAGGTCACATAGACGTAGCAAATCCGATAGATTTTTGGCCTTTGAATCCATGCTTTCCACAAGTCCTGCACTTGCTGTGATTTGAATATCATACTGATCTTTTAGATAAACTTGATCCTTAATCATCTTTAGATAGTTTAGGGCATCAGCTTTGGCTTGAACCTTGGTTGTGTTGGCCATTGTTATGATAAAACGATCACCGGCATAACGCACAAGTTCTTGGTCGTCGACTAGATGACTGTTTAAGTTTTTGGCAACAGCCTGTAATACTTTGTCACCTATATGATGACCATGTTTAGTGTTGATTATGTTAAAATCATCTAAATCAATTAACATTAGAGAAAATGGCATACTGTCACTTGATGATGCGTAAAATAAGTGTTCTACATGTTTGTTTAGAAAGTCTCTGTTATAGGCACAGGTAAGTGTGTCCAAATCATTAGCCGCAAGGTTATTGTCATCAGATAAGAAATCAAGTTCATGATGAACATAATCAAGTTCGTTTTTGAAGAGGCGATAGTTTGATTGGGTGTTTCTTTCTAGTATAAGCTTTGTAAGTTGCCTTGCCTTCTTATGTATTGGCATAATATCCGTATGGTTCTCTTCGCTAATTAGAATTTCAATAGTATCATTGTATAGGTCTAATAATGCTTTGTTGCTATTGTGTCCTTCAGCGATTTCTATGGCTTCATATAAGTAAAGAAGGGCTTCTTCATTATTGTTAGATTTGGAATAAAAGTGAGCAAATGCGGTATATAATTCTTGCTTTATGGATGTATTTTTATCAATATCATGCCAGTTTAAGATGATGTTCATATACTTTTTTGCTTTTGACATATCCTCTAATTCTAGATAGACGTGTACTAAATTTTGGAGTGTTTTCATTTTCTCTGGTGGATTAAGATTCTTGTGACTACTATAGATAGAAACAGCATCTTGGAGAATATCCAAGGCTTCGACATACTTTTGATCAAGAATATACAGATATCCTAGATTGCCATAGCAATGTGCTAGAGTCATTTCATTTCCAAGCTCTTTAGATAAGTTTATTTGATTAAGTACATGTATAGCTGCATTCTTATAGTCGTGTAGATTGTAATACATCGTAGCTGCTATTGCGCTATAGCCAGTATCGATAATATGCCAATTCCTAGATTCACAAACACTTATAAATCTTAACGCATACTTTTTCACGTAGTTGAGATAATTCTGATCACTTGCATAGGAAATATACTTGATTGTAAGCTCGGAGAATAGCTCATAATTATCATGTTTTAATGAATTAGTAGATAAGTGCTCGTATATAGTTGTTATTTCATCAATACTTTCTTTGGAAATTGCATATTCTAGTTGTTCAAATTGTGATTGATTATCTGTTTTACTCATATTAACCTCAATATAGTCGAATTTAGCAGTAGTAAGATAGGTAATATAGCCCATACATCTACTGACAGTCTAACACGATATATAGTGTAACACAACGAGAATTATAGGGTATAGACCACAATAAATGTAGTGAGAAAGATACATAAGAATGGCATATATTTACTTTTGTCAGAGACTATAAGCAGATAGTACTATAAGGCTTTAGTTGAAAGTATCTAGGCTATCGTCTATAATTTAGAAGATGAGATTTTAATGATAGTGGGTTACTTTAACTTTGATGTTCAAAAGATGAACTCTGTGAGAATGACTCCTATTATTATTGTAGTAAAATGGCTAATATGTATTAAGGGGTAATATATGCAAGTTGAGAATATTGAGAAGTATCTATTAAAAGTCCAATCTGTTATTGGGTGTAAAGTAGCTGTGGACCGAGACGATAGTATTAGTGAAATCCATATTGTTTCTGATTTACGCAGAAGCCCAAAACAAATCTTACGTGACATAGAAGCAGTTATGATCTCTGAGTTTAGTATGCCCATTGATTATAAGAAGGTTTCTATTGCGCAAGTTCAAAGTGGGTCTATTAAGCTGGATCAAGACCCAAGACTAAAGTTAAAACTAATTGAATATAACAACAATGGTGCTAATGTTATGGTGAAAGTTGCCCTTGAGAAACAAGGGGAAGTTTACGAAAGTGACCTAGTTGGAATTAACACAACAAATAACTTTAAAAGGTTAGTAGGTACAACTGTGCTGAAGGCCGTTGAAGAATATTGCGGTGCCGAAAATGTCTTTGTTTTTGAAGATGTTAAACGTGTCGAACTTGCCAACATTACAGTTATGGTTGTTTCTATGACTTCTGTGATTAATGGCAAAGAAGAAATTTTCACTGGGACTGCGCGCATCACCAGTGATTCTAAGGAGGCCATAGCAAGGGCTACCCTTGATGCAGTGAATAGACATGTACTGCATTTGGATGCGTCATAAAATAGATAAATAGCCAACTAAATCATAATGTAATTTTTAAAATAAGAGGAGCGGAATATAGCCTGCTATTCATAGAGAATATAGCAGAGAAAATAACTGGAGGCTATATTCATGAAAAATTTTAAAATAAAAGCTTTAGCAACAATTATTAGTTTAGTATCATTTATTTTGGCATCAGGCGCTGCTTGGAACGTAGCAAACTAAGATTGAATTTGTGATTTAGTTGGTTTTTATATTTGGAGGTAATGATGAATAAGCTTAGTCATAAGTTATATGTAAGTATATTGACTATTGTAGCGACCACATTTTATATATACATTTTTATGAACTATAGTACAGATGCAACTGTTACTAATATTCTTTTTTGGAGTGTTATGGCTATTATATCTGAGACATTCCTAATTGTGTTGCCATCAGGAGCTGCGACGTCAGTTGGTATGGCTGTGTACTTAGCAGCATTAATAACAGCAGGTCCACTAGTAGCAGTCTCTTGTAGCACTTTAGCCTTTCTTTTTAGAATGCCCGAAGTTTTTGGTAAAAGAAGACATTTGTTTACATATAACATAACAGTTACATTATATAATATTTCATCTCATGCCTTATTTGTGGGAGTAATAGCAGTGATTTATAGTAATCTTCATGTAAAAGCTGATGATACTGCTACAATTATATTTGCAGCATTACTTTTACTTACCTTGAGTGAACTCATAAGCATTATTTTGATTTCTATATATTTTTTCACTCGTGAGGATAATCAAAGAATACCACTTTTGAAAAGTTATCTGGGTGCATTACCGAGCACTTGGGCTGTAGGAGCGTTAGGATTAGTACTTGTCTTTGCAGCTTCTATAAGTAAGGCGATAGTTGTTTTTTTCTTTATTCCATTGTTATTAGCGCGCTATTCATTCAAACTATATTTTGACTCACAAAAGTCCGGTCAAGAAACCATTGAAGCCCTTAATCAGGCTTTATTTGTACGTGATGCATATACAGCAGGTCATACTCAACGGGTTGAGGTGTACACTAGACTACTTGCAACAGCTCTTAATTACACTCAGAAGGATTTATCAAGAATTACACGTGCTGCACGTCTTCATGATATAGGTAAAATTGGTATTCCAGATGGTATATTGAACAAAAAGGGTGCTTTAACAGACGATGAGTTCCAACGTATCAAAGACCATGCGGCTATGGGTGCTCAAATATTAAGTAATGTTGACTCCCTTAAAAAGATTTCAGAAGTGGTACGTCAGCATCATGAGCGACCAGATGGTAGAGGATATCCAGATGGTCTTGTTGGTGATCAGATTCAATTAGATGCAGCAGTATTATCTATAGCAGATACATATGATGCAATGACATCTGATAGACCATATAGAGAAGCAAGAACAAAAGAATACGCTATAAATGAATTAAGAAAATACGCTGGAACACAATTTAGAGCATCACTTGTTGAAGTCTTTATTTCGGCCCTTGATGAATTAGATGAAAACATGTTAGTAAAAGATAATGTAGTATTAGAAGAAGAGGTTGTTTATGATAGTTGAAGCAGTGGTTCTTTCCCTTATAGTCGGTCTACTTAGAAAAGGTAAACTGAAGCGGTTAGGACTTGTGGATGTGAAGGTCATATACCTCTTCTTTTTTGGTGCGATGATTCAGATTCTTTTGTTTAGAATGGCTGATGCTGGTGGTACAGGCTTTAATTTGTGGATCTACAATCAGTTTTATTGGTTACATATTTTAAGTTATGTAATCATTACATTGCCACTTGTATTAAATGCCAACTATATGGGTTTTAGGTTTATGGCTATAGGTACCATATTTAACCTGATACCAATTATGTTTAATGAAGGTAAGATGCCTGTAAGGGTACCAGTTCAGTATGATCCAGTATTCGACCTTGGCCATACACTATTTGTTGCGGAGACTAAAATGAAATTTCTTTCAGACATTATATTTGTTGGACCACCATATCCACTTCCAAAAGTCTTATCCATTGGAGATTTACTTTTAATAGTTGGTGTTTTTTGGTTTATTCAAAGTGTTATGATGGATAAAAATTTAGATCAAAAAATGTGATTTTAATAAAAATTCAATACTTTCAACACATAACATTCACAAGCGGGTGATATACTATAAGTATGATGAAGGATTTGCCTATCATCTAATAGAATGATTTGTTTTGAAGGGAGAATTTAAATGAATATTGCCTTGTTTCTCACGCCAAAGCGTGACGTGGTAACACTCGACTATAGACATACCATTAAGGAAGCTATGGATATCATGGAAGCCTATCGATATACAAGCGTACCTGTACTTGATCAGAAAGGGTGCTTTCACAGTACATTATCAGAAGGTGACATTCTTTGGTACATGAAAGACTACGGACATAGAACTTTAAACGAACTCAGCAATAAAAGTATCAAGAAAATACAACGACACCACAACATACAGCCAGTATCTATTGATGCCAGTATGGAGTCCTTAATTGACCTAGTGTCAGCCCAAAGCTTTGTGCCAGTTGTAGATGATGAAGGTATCTTCATAGGAATCATAAAAAGAAGTGACATCATCGCCTACACAACAAGTAAGTTAGAAAAAAGAACCAAATCATTAGTATCATAGACAATCTACAAGCCACCTCAACTAGAGGTGGCTTTTTAATTAAAGTCTTACAACATGAAGTAAGCGACGAAGTATTGATTCTCTAATTAATAGACGGTTTATTGGAAGTGAAAGGAAGTTTTTAGTAAGCTGCTTAAGAAACGAGTTCACCAGCCTTACTTGCTGGTTGTCTGAGGCTTCAAAGTGGTTTGCTGAATACTTCTCCTTTATCAAGAAACCTTTATAAGAATTAGGGATCATTTACAAGGAGCGCTCCTTGTAAATGATCCCACTAAAGTGTAAAATGTATTCATAAGACATAAGGAGGAGAACAGATGAGCCACAAGAAAAGTTTCAAGCTTATTTTTATCATCGTGTTGTCTTTTTTGATGTCGTTTTCTATGATTCAAGCAGATTCAATGGATACAAACCCCTATGACTTTACAATTGAAGAGCAAGTATGGATTGAGGCACATCTTGAAGACACCATATTGGTGGGATCTAATAAAGATAGCGCAAGACTCTATATTGGACAATCTGGTGAAATTCAAGGCTATCTTAAGGCCATATTTGAGCTTATAAGTCAAGAAACAGGTATTCGGTTTGATTACCAGCTAAACTATGTGGCAGAGCTTCATGAGCAATTTGAAAATGGTAACTTAGACTTAAGGGTTGATAACAATAAAGCTTATTATGACGAACCAGGTTATAGTATCTCAAGTCCAATAAAAAGTAGTACTTACTGGGTATGTTCTTATGATACTTACCAAAGTATGGTGGATTTAGAGTATAAACATCTGGGTGTTATTGAACGTGATCTTGTATATGAGGACTTCACCAATAAATTTGAGATAGAAACCTATGCTGCCTATTATGAAAACAGCCAAGAACTATTTAATGCTTTAAGTAAGGGTTATGTTAATGCAATTCTTGTTGCAGATTGTATGAATGTTAATAATTACTTGTACACTTTTAATGTTAAGCGGAATTTTAATGTGAATCAGTTAAAGAATGATATAACCATAGCAGGTAAGTTAGACAATAAGCAGCTAATTAGTATTATTGACAAAATACTTAATCAGAACCAAACTTATATGGATCAAGCTGAAAAGCGTACTAGAGACGAGTTTTTATTTGAAAAGTTCAATTTAGATGAAGAAGTACTTCTTACATATAATAATTTCAATCCTCTTAAAGTGGGTCACTTAATTGATTATATACCTTATGATTATGTTGATGAGACATCGGCATCTGGTATATCTATGAATATATTAACTTTAGTTGGAGAAGTTCTCCACATGCCAATTGAGTATTATGGGTTTGATAATGCTGAGCAATTGTATAAGGCATTTAATCAAGGGGAAATAGATTTGATTTCTACAGTACCCTTTGATGAAGTTGATATGCTTGATGAGGCTTATGTTTCTAAAACATATACCAATTCTCAAGTAGCGTCTGTAGCCCGAAGAGATGCTCAGAGGATTAATACTAATTTGTTTGAGTTGGAAGGTAGTCATATTGCCTTGGTCAAAGGTAGTTGGCAGGAACAGCTTTTAATCCGAAATAATATTAGTTATGTGCCAATATATGTTACAGATATAAAAGAAGGGTTAGAATCAGTGAATAATAGGGAGGTCGACTATTATTTAGATGACGCCTTAACTTTAAAGTATTTATTGAGAGAAAGTGGTTATAGTCGATTGGATATAAGCTCAATCTACAATATCAATCACGAAAAAAAGTTTGTTGCTAATGAAGATCATAAAGACGTTATTGAGGCTATAGATGGCATCATTATGAATGTTAATCTAAGTAATTTAGAACGGGATGCCTTACACAAAGAGTATGAACTAGGCCTTGAGTATGGCTTCTATGAAGTGGTTACTATATTTTTGTTTCTACTACTCTGCTGTATTGGTATTTATATAGTCTTCCTAGTTAATAGACTTAATATAGAGAAAGAGAAGGCTGAAAATGCCAATAGTAGTAAAAGTGAGTTCCTTGCAAAAATGAGTCATGAAATAAGAACACCACTTACAGCTATTATGGGGTATATTAATCTGCTCAATAGGTCAAATAACCTTGAACCACTTGAACGGCAACAACTTAAAATTGCGCAAAACTCTTCCAATATACTTTTGAACCTTGTTAATGATATATTAGATTTTTCGAAAATTGAAGCTGGAAAGGTAAACTTAGTTCATCAACCCTTTAACCTAAGATCTATGGTAGATAATGCCGTTAACATGATTGGTATTTCTGCTGAACAGAAAGACATAGAATTTATAAAAGATATTGATGAGTCAATACCAACCTATGTTTATGGCGATGAAAGACGCTTAGAACAAGTGCTCATAAACATCCTATCAAACTCAATTAAGTTCACAAAGAAAGGATATGTGGAGCTAAGAATTTTTGCTGAAAATATTGGTGAGAAGGTTAGAATTGATTTTGTAGTAAAAGATACTGGTAAAGGTATGAAACAGGAACATCTTGAAAATATCTTTTTGGCCTTTGAACAAGAGGATAATTCAATCAGTAGAAAATATGGGGGCACTGGTTTGGGTCTTTATATTTGTAAGGATCTAATCACCAGAATGAATGGAGATATATATGCTAAAAGTATGATTGGAGAAGGGACAGAGTTCCATTTTTATACAACCCTTGAATTGGCCAAGGAGCCAGAGGTGGCTGAAGGTGTTTATGGTATTTTAACAGCTGAAACGCTTAAGGATAAAAAGGTACTTTTGGTGGAGGATAACGATATCAATCAGATGATTATTAGGGATATCTTGGTTGATATAGGAATGAAAGTTGTCATAGCAAGTAATGGTGTAGAAGCGTTAGAAGTTGTGGGAGCTAATTTTGACTTTGTGTTAATGGATATTCAAATGCCGATTATGGATGGTTTGATGGCGGTCAAAATCATGAAATACCGTGAAGAAATAAGTGGGTTACCTGTGATTGCTTTAACCGCCAATGTATTACCCGAACAGATAGAACAGTATCTAAATGAAGGCTTTGATGGTTACTGTTCTAAGCCTATTCACGTACATGATTTAGTTGAGACAATGTTAGAATGTTATAGACTGTCTATGAAGGACACAAACGTTGACATCTAACTGAATTTTAAGTATACTTTGAATATCAAAATAAAGTTGGTGAATCCTTTGAATGAAGCTTATGAAGCACTAAATGATTTGTTAGTTAAGTTGTTTAATAACATCCTAACTTATGAAGAAAACGCATTAATAACTGAAGAGTTTAAAGATATATCCTTGAACGATATGCACGTTATTGAAGCCATTGGTGTCAGTCAGAAAAGGAATATGTCATCCATTGCCAAAAGCTTAGAAGTAACCGTTGGTACTTTGACTATTGCCATGAATAACTTGGTCAAAAAAGGTTATGTCAAACGTTCAAGAAGTGCAAAAGACCGTCGTGTTGTATTGGTGTCTTTGACTGAGAAGGGTGAGCAGGCTTATGAACATCATAAGACTTTCCACAATAAGATGATTTTAGATATCATGGATCGACTTAAGGGTGAGAAGTTAGATGTTTTGGTGGATGCGCTACATAGTATACAAGATTATTTTAGTCATTAGATATTTGAGGTGCTTGCTGTTGCAGGTGCCTTTTTTGTTGTAGAAACATAGCAGGATACAGGGATAAAAACGGATGCTCAATATGATAAACACTAAGAACGCAAAAGTCTTCATTAACATAAGATCATAGCAATCCTCTTAAATCCTGTCAGATCCAATGTATCCTGTTAATAAACACATCTGCATTTATCATCACTTATCCTTGTATCTTGCTATGTATTTTAATTCAAAGATGCAAAATATATAACACGGAAGACGCTGAAGGCACGGAAGAAGGAAACCATCTGTATTTATCCTCTTTTATCCTTTTATCCTGCTATACTTTTCTTCCAATCACACACCACAACAAGTAAATTTCATTTACTGAAACACCATTTTTGCTGAAAGACACTCAAGAAATAATGAAATGACGTTATAAGGCCTTGGTCCTTGCCTAAAGATTTGATTAATGGTAAACTATATGTAAATATAATTTACTCGAAGTTAAATTTAGTTAATAAATGGAAGGTGTGAATAGATGAGTAATATGACATTAGGCCAGAAAATTAGGGCACTTAGACTTGCTAAGCAAATGACCCAGAAAGAATTGTCAGGAGATTTCATAACAAGAAATATGTTAAGTCAGATTGAAAATGACAGTGCAACACCTTCTATGAAGACCATGGAACATATAGCGAAAGTTCTTGATAAGCCAATTGGTTACTTTCTAGATGAGCAGTACGAAGAACTAAATTTATCCCATCTAATTAACAAACTGATTAATTATAATGATTCAGGGGAATATGAGGCAAGTGTGGCCTTGATAAACGATGAAGTTGAGAATAACCCCAAATGGGAGAATAATCATGTAGTGATGGACCTGTTTATTAATTGCCATATGTACCTTGTGAGTAAGTACATGAAAGAAGGGAAAGCTCAAAAAGCATATGATTTATTAAAAAGAATTTTGAAACATGAAAAGTCACTCTTGAAAATGTCAGATATATACTTATACCAAGTTTATGATCAATTTGCTGAAGCTGCAACAGAACTTTGCTTGTTTGATGAGGCAAAAGCGCATTATGAAAAAGGTAGGCAGCTAATAGACCAATTACTATCTTCTAAAGAAGTACAATCCTTATACCTGCAGTTAATGGAAGGTGGAAGTGATGATATTCTTGAAAAAGTAGACAACATAGATACCTCAGGTTATGATGCCTATAGTTTGGGTAGATTTAATATGGTAATCGGTTCTTCACTATATAGGAAGCATAAGTATTTAGAAGGTATTGAATACCTAGAGAAAGCACTAAGTTATTACAAAGACCAATCCTATAATTCAGTGACAATTTTAATCTATGAAGAACTTAGCAAATGTTATTCTGAGTTGAATGACTATAAGAAGGCATATGATTATCTTCAACTTGCACAGGAAGCTAAATTATAGATAGAGGGATCCTTATGGGATTCCTTGATTTTTGGGCATTCTACATATATAATAGGTATAGCCTTTTGGAGCATGGGACCTAATTTGAAAGCCAAGAACTCCAAAAAGAGATTGATCGGAGGAATAAAATGAGCCAACCTAAATATTACATAACAACGGCCATTGCATATACATCAAAAACACCTCATATTGGTAATACATATGAAGCAGTCTTAACAGATGCCATTGCAAGGTATAAAAGAATGGAAGGATTTGACGTGTTTTTCTTAACTGGAACTGATGAGCATGGTCAAAAAATCCAATTACAAGCTGAAGAAGAAGGCATTACGCCACAACAACATGTTGATAAAATCGCTGGAGAAGTACGTGATATATGGGACTTCATGAACACAAGTTATGATAAATTTATTCGTACAACGGATGAAGAACATAAGCTTGTTGTCCAGAAAATATTCAAGAGACTATACGAGCAAGGTGATATCTATAAAGGTAGTTATGAAGGTTGGTATTGTACGCCATGTGAATCCTTTTTCACTGAAACTCAACTAAATGATGGTAATTGTCCGGACTGTGGACGTCCAGTGGATAAAACAAGTGAAGAAGCATACTTCCTTAAACTTAGTAAATACCAAGATCGCCTCATGAAACACATTGAGGACCATCCAGAATTCATTCAACCAGAATCAAGAAAGAATGAAATGATTAACAACTTCCTTAAGCCAGGACTTCAGGACTTATGTGTTTCAAGAACTTCTTTTGACTGGGGTGTGCCTGTAACTATTGATGAGGGACACGTTGTATATGTGTGGATTGATGCCCTAAGTAACTATATATCTGCACTTGGTTTTAATCCTGAAGGCGAAAGTGGAGACTTATTTAATAAATACTGGCCTGCAGATGTACACATTATAGGTAAAGACATCTTAAGGTTCCATACAATCTATTGGCCAATTATGTTGATGGCAATGGATGTTGAGTTACCTAAACAAGTATTTGGTCATCCTTGGTTAATGGTTGGACAAGATAAAATGTCAAAATCCCTTGGTAACGTTGTATATGCAAGAGATTTAGTTAAACACTTTGGTGTTGACGCTGTCAGATATTTTGTCCTTCATGAGATGCCATTTGCAACAGATGGTACTTTAACATATGAGCTGTTGATCCAACGTACGAATTCTGATTTAGCTAATATCTTAGGAAACTTAGTGAACAGAACGGTTGCTATGGTCAGCAAATATTTTGATGGTGTGATTCAAGCCCCTACGGCGGCAGAAGCTATAGATGATGAACTTATTCAATTAGCATTAGCAACACCTGGAAAAGTTGCTGCAAAAATGGACCATCTTAAAGTAGCGGATGCTATGGATGAGATCTGGACTCTATTAAGAAGAAGTAACAAATACATTGATGAGACCTGTCCATGGATCCTTGCAAAAGATGAAGATAAGCAAGAACGACTTGGTACAGTGTTATATAACCTACTTGAGAGCATTCGTATTGCTTCTGTATTGTTGGAGCCATTTATGCCAGAAACAGCTGGTAAGATTTTTGACCAGATCCATACAAGTGTTACATCATATGAGTCAATTAAGACTTTTGATGGTATTGTAGCCGGTGATAAAGTTGGTGTTGGTGAAGTTCTATTTGCTAGAATGGATGAGAAGAAGAAACTTCTTGAAATCAATCCTGAATTAGCAGAAGAAGACCAACCAAAGAAAGCTAAGAAGAAAACACAGAAGAATAAGAAGGCTAAAGAACCTGTTGAAGTCAAAGAGATTGAGTTTGATGATTTCATGAAAGTTCAGATGAAGGTTGGAGAAGTTCTTTCCTGTGAGAAACACCCTGATGCAGATAAATTACTAGTATCTAAGATTAAAGTTGGTGAAGAAGTGAGGCAGATTGTTTCAGGCATTGCAAGTTTCTATTCACCTGAAGAGATGGTTGGCAAAAAACTCATTGTTGTAACCAACTTAAAACCAATAAAATTACGTGGTGTATTGTCAGAAGGTATGATTCTAGCTGCGTCTGATCAAGACGGGGACTTAAAGCTTGGAACCATTGATGGCGACATTGCATCTGGTAGTGAAGTAAGGTAGAATAAGTTTAGGGGACCCAATGGGTTCCCTTTTTATTTCATGGATGAAATAAAAAGGGAACAGTCAGATAGTTAGACAATCAGAACGTAGAAGAGTAGAAGAAAAAAGTTATAACACGGAAAACGCGGAAATACACGGAAAAGTATTATGATGAAATAAGCCATCTGTATTTATCCTTCATTTATCTGCATGTATCCTGTTAATGTATCTAATCTTTTAATATAAATAGAAAAAGGAGAGTGACCTATGATATTTGAAAGTCATGCACATTATGATGATAAAAAGTTCGCAGCTGATCGTGAGGCTGTTTTGAAGAAAGTACGTAAAGCGGGTGTTGGGTGTATCATCAACGCAGCATCTAATATGAATAGCTCTAGAATCTCGTTGGAGCTGGCCAAGAGCCATGAAATCATTTTCACATCTGTTGGTGTACACCCTCATGATGTACAAGGGATGAAGGAAAGTGACCTTGAGATTTTAATCGCTATGACAGCGTTTGAAAAAGTTGTGGCTATTGGTGAAATTGGCCTTGATTACTACTATGATACCGCGCCAAGAGAGATTCAGAAGTTATGGTTTAGAGAGCAGATTAAATTAGCAGTGGATTTGGAATTACCAATGATCATTCACAGTAGAGAGGCTGCCAAGGATACTTTTGACTTACTAAAAGAAGGTAATGGTGAAAAGGTTGGCGGTGTGATCCATTGTTTCTCAGGTAGTGCTGAAATGGCAAAAGAGTATGTAGACCTTGGTTATTATATTGGTGTTGGAGGTGTTGTGACCTTTAAGAATGCTAAAAAGATGATTGAGGTAGTAGAGGCAATCCCGCTTGATCGACTGTTAGTTGAAACAGATGCACCATATCTTTCACCAGTACCTAATAGAGGTAAAAGGAATGATTCATCCAATATCCCTTATATTATTGATGCTATAGCACAAATTAAAGGTCTTAGCGCTAAAGAAGTTGAAAAGCAAACTTGGGAAAATGGGAAGAAACTTTTCAGATTGTAACCTACATCTTACAGAGTTGTAATCCGTTTGTAATGAACCCTTGATATACTAGTAGTACAGAAGAACTAGTAAATACATAGGAGGCAATTATGAACAGGCTTATTCGTTTCATTTTAGGCCCCAAACAAGTATTGGTACCTATTGAAGTAAAGGGTAGCAAGGGTCAGGGCAATAAGATGAGTATTGAAGAAACAATTAGACGCTACGAACAACTTTCTGCTAGATAAGTGGCATGGATGTTGGACGTGGCGTTTTTTGTAACTAAATGAACAAAGTCCATAACGCGACAGAGTCGCTTTTCTTCTGTAAACTGATATAATGTAATCAGGGAACAGTCTGTGAGGCATATTGCATCTTTCTTGTATTAGTATGAATTAGGTAGACAAAAAATGACGGGAATGCTATATTATTTTTACATAATCAATCAAACATGAGAATTGGTTAATAGATAATAAGTAGGTGAGTAAATGATTTTATATATAAAAGCATTAGGATTTAGTGAATTTGATACAAAAGACAAGGCAGAAAGCCTTGTAGCCAACATCATAAAAGACCCAACAGCCAAGTATGTTTTTGAGAATGATGATGAAACTGTTTTTGTTGAGTTTTTCAAAGAGTATGGCAAAGGTTTTGGTCTTGTGGTAAGAGGTATTATCAATGATGATGAGGAAATTAATGTCCATTCACTAATACCTTCGACTAGAAGTGCATTTGTGGTAGATACCCATGAGGTGGATGTGGTTAAAAGAGATGAAAGAGATGTTTACCATGTGTTTTGTGAAGAGCAGGACTCTGGGACACCGATTTCATTCTTCTTACAGAATTTAAAGGAATACCTTGAAGTTGAAGGTAACAAAGACATATTTACAGATGGTGTACGCTTATCGGCCTATTGTGTAGAGGGAACAGTAATCCTTCCTATAGATAAAGATCATATGGACATCCTACTTGAAGAAGAAGAGGATAAGATTCGAAAAGAATTACTTGATCAAGCCAGAAAAGGTGATGAGGATGCCATGAATATTTTGGATGATGAAGCTGATGAAGCTTCTAAGATCTTGCAAGAAAGATTGAAGTCTGAAGATATCTTAAGTGTACTTGAAGGGTTCTTTGTACCAGTAGGAGACCAAGATGATATATATTCAATCCTAGGAAATATCGATGAGATTGAGTTATTAACAAATCGTGATACTAACGAAGAACTCTACCGTATCGTGACCACATGTATGACCATCCCCCTTGAGCTTTATATTAGTAAAGCAGACTTAGTAGGAGAGCCAACTATAGGTATGCGACTTAAGGCGACTTGCTGGTTACATGGAGAAATTGTATTTAATTATGATGAAGTCGATTCAGACATATAAACATATATTAGAAGCCTATGATTAGGCTTCTTTTTTGTTCTTTATGCCCTGACCATTTCTGAATGAAAATATTTACGGGAACACCAGTTCGTGTTATAATTAGTCATGTTCAAGGAGTGATAAGATGAGACTAATAGACAAATCAATTGATATGATCTGGCACACAAGTACCGATGGCCATATAACCCCAATCAAATTTAAGATAGAGGGAAAGAATGGCACAAAATTAGCCTACAACATACTTGAGATTAAAGGGCAGAAGATGACAAGGATAGCTGGTTATAAATGTCTGAACTATATATGTGATATCCAGATGGAAGATCAAGTTCGGTCCTGTGAGATCAGATATGACTTGAGTACTTGTAAATGGATTTTATTTAGAATTTAAGAAGTAAGGGACCTCACTGTGAGGTCCCTTACTTGTGTGTGGCGGTTCATTTAGTTGTTATATCTATTAAGCATTCACTGGTTCTTCATTCTTGATCACATAGACTTTCACAAGGAAGAAGGCAAATGCTAGAATAGCAAATCCAATACCAATAGGGTATGCAATACTTGGCGCGATTTTAAGTCCCTCTGGTGCAATGAGTATATATGTTGCTGTAACCGATGTCATAAATGCCGCTGGCAAAGAAGTTATCCAGTGGAACTTCTTTTGTTTGGCTAAGTAAACTGCTGCAGCCCACAACATGAAAGTTGCAAGGGTTTGATTGGACCAGGCAAAGTAACGCCATATGATACCGAAATCAATGAAACATAAGGCTGTACCAACAACAAATAATGGAATAGCTATGGCAAAGCGGTTCATGATTTTGCCTTGCTTCATATTAATGGCGTCAGCTATAGCTAGTCTAGCACTTCTAAAGGCAGTGTCACCTGAAGTGATTGGACAAGCAACAACACCCAGTAAGGCTAAGAAGCCGCCAAATGTACCAAGAACTGAAATGGAAATTGTGTTTACAACTACTGCCGCAGATCCACCTTCAGCTAATCCAGCAGTGTCACCAAAGAAAGCGATTGCAGCAGCAGCCCAGATAAGAGCGATGATACCTTCTGCAATCATAGAACCGTAGAAAATTCTTTGGCCTAGTCGTTCGTTAGGTAAACATCTTGCCATAATAGGTGACTGTGTTGCATGGAAACCACTAATGGCACCACAAGCAATTGTGATAAATAGATAAGGGAAGATGGCCTTGCCACCAGGGTGTAAGTTTGATAATTGAATTTCTGGAATTGTGTAACCTTTCGCTATTATTCCAATGATGATACCAATACCCATAATAATGAGTGTAGCACCAAATACTGGATAAATTTTAGCGATGATTTTGTCGATTGGTAAAACAGTAGCTAATAAGTAATAAGCGATAATGAAGCCAACCCAAGCAAGTCTTGGGATCCCAGTCATGTTTTCAAGAATGCCTGCTGGACCATTAACAAAAACAACACCAACCAAAAGTAATAGTACAACAGAGAAGATTCGCATTGCATTTTTTGCAGTTGTACCTAAGTAACGACCGATGATTTCAGCAACAGTGTCGCCATCATGTCGAACAGATAACATACCTGCAAAGAAGTCGTGAGTAGCACCGGCAAAGATACATCCAAGTACTATCCATATGAAGGCAGCTGAGCCCCAATATGCGCCAGCTACAGCCCCGAAGATAGGACCAAGTCCTGCGATGTTAAGAAATTGAATTAGGAAACTTCTTTTCCAGTCGATCGGTACATAGTCAACACCGTCTTCAAGTCTAACAGCTGGTGTTTCGCGTGTTTCATCAACACCGAAAATTTTTGCTACTAACTTACCATAGAAAATATAACCGAGAATAAGTGCAATAACAGATAAAATAAAAGATACCATTTAGTAATTCCTCCCATACATTAAAGTATTATTATGCCCATTTTGGGGAATAAAAGAACAACCCCTGTTCATACATTTAGTATAAAGACAGAGGTTGTATAATTGTTGACGTTAAGTTGAATGGCGAAATCTTAATAGCTAACGGTAGTATTTGAAGCATGAACGGTAATAGAATTGCTTACAATTGTAATAAGGTCTTAAAGTCTTTAATATTTCTTCGACTAACAGGAACGTCTTGTGAATCATAACCTTGAAGCTTTACTATGTAGGTGTTATTAAACCAAGGGACTATTTCTTTGATACACTCAAGATGAATAAGGTAACTTCTATGGCATCTAAAGAAGCCGTAAGTAGTTAAGATGTCTTCGTAATGGTTTAAAGACTCATTGGATACAAATGTTCCTTTGGACGTATGTATAGTGGTCTCTCCGTCACTAGCCTCTATAAAGGCAATGTCTTTAGGGCTAATTAGGTGAATTCTATCATTCTTCCATAAGGGTAAACGTTTGGCTCTTTGTTCAATGTATCTCTCTTTTAGTAAATTACTAATTGGTTCAACCTGTTTCTCCAGTTGTGATAGCTTAAGAACAGCCTTATCCAGTCGGTCATAGGTCACAGGTTTTAGTAAATAGTCAATTGCATTGACGTCGAAGGCTTTAATAGCATATTCATCATAAGCTGTGACAAAAACGATAGCTGGAGGTTTTCTGAGTCGTATTAAGACTTCAGCTAGGGCAAAACCATCCATTTCAGGCATGGATATATCAAGGAAGATCACATCCACTTCATTGAGCAAAATATAGGCTAAGGCTTTTTTAGGTTCATTAAAAGAGCTTAACACTTCAATAGCCTCATAGTTTTCAAGTAGAAAGTTCAATTCATCTATAGCTGGTTGTTCATCATCAACGATTATAGCTCTCATAAAATCTCCTATCTAAATAAAGGGGTTTTCAACAATGGTTTTTGGCAATTGAATAATCACACTGGTACCAGAAGATACTTCGCTAATAATTTGCACATCAGTGTGGTAGATCCCTTTGATTCGGTCTATTACATTTCGAAGACCTATACCACTAGTCGTGCTAGTATCAGTTTGAAGAGATTGCAATTGTGCCTCACTCATACCGACGCCATTATCAATGATGGATAATTCATAGTAATCTTTTTTGTTATGTACATGAATGTCTAACCTGCAGTTACTAGCTTTATCTACCAAGCCATGTAGAAGAGAGTTCTCAACTAATGGCTGTAGTATGAGTGGTGGTAAGAGAAAGTCCAAGTTATCATCAAGCTTATAAGTAACTGTTAATCTGTTAGAGAATCGTGCTTCTTCGATACTTAAATAATTACGGATATGATTAAGTTCATCTTGGATAGTGATTAAGCCATCGTTGTTTTTGAAACTGGTTCGCAAATAAGTACTTAAGTTTGTTAGCAATTCTCTTGCTTTGAGGGCATCAGTACGGCAATATGAAATAATCGTATTTAAGGCATTGAATAGAAAGTGTGGTTGAATCTGAGCTTGTAAAGCCTTCATTTCAGTTTTGGCCAATAAACTCTCTTGATAGATGAGTTGGCTAATATCTAATTGGGTAGAAAAGAGATAAGCCAATCCTTTGGCCAATTCAATGTCAGATAAAGTAATGCAGTTGGCTGATGACTTGTACAATTTCAGGGTGCCAATAAGATGTTCTTTCATATAGAGGGGCACGATGATAGCGGACTGTAGTTTACAATCTATATGGCTACATTGAATTTCTTTCTTTGTGTTTGCAACCTGATATGAGCCTCGGGCAATTGCATCTTTTGTTAACTGAGTCCCAAGTTTCTTTCCTACTAGATGGTGATCAGAGCCTATACCTTTGTGAGCTAAAATCATCTCTTTATTTGTAATAGACACTGCATCCATTTCAGAATGTTTAGATATAATGGAACATACGTCAGATGCAGATGTAAAATTTAGACCTTTTCGAAGGATGGGTAGAGTTTTGGAGGCTATTTTCAGGGACAAACTTGCCTTGATAGCAGCTGTGTGCTCATTCTCTTCATGGATTTGCTGAATCAGTAGTATAAATGCGCCAGTACCAAAAGCATTGATGAAAGCCATTGGTACAAAAATTATTTGGACTAGATTAAGAGCATCTTCAAATGGTCGTGAAATAAGTAGAATCATACCCATTTGGATAGCTTCGATTAGTATGGTCAATGCACCACCATAGAGCCATTTTTTTTTCTGACGTTGGACATAACCACTTGCATAACCCGCGATGATACCACCAAGGATGGTACTTAGGCCGCAGGCGACTGCAGTGAAACGTCCAGTTGTCATGAACATCCTATGTAAGCCGGCGATAACACCAGCCACAATACCAATCACAGGACCACCAAAAAGTCCAGCAGCAATCACACCAACTGATCTAGAGTTGGCAATAGCACCATTTACGGGAACACCTGAATAGGTCCCAACAATACCAATAAGCCCAAAGACCACTGCAAAAATCAATTTCTCCCTCAAAGATGTTTTGGTTTTGATTAGATAACCTTTAATGAAATTGGACCGTGATAGGAAAAATGCGACCAATACAATAATACCTAACTTGTTAAATAGACTCCTTAATAAATCAAGTAACATAGTGCCTCCTCTTTGGACTAGATAAGATTATTATACTGAGCTTATGAGAAAATGTAAATCATCCATGCCTTTAACCCTGTATAAGTTGACGTTTGAGCCGCTTAATGTTAGAGTATTAAAGACTAGTAAAAGAAGAAGAAAGTAGGCAATATGGAGAATAAGTTTAGCGCATTAGGCGTCAACGAGGAAATCGTCAGAGCAATTACAGAATTAGAATTTGAAACCCCAACGAATGTACAGGAAGAATCTATTCCTAAGATATTAGATAAAAAAGATTTAATTGTTATGTCAAAGACAGGTAGTGGTAAGACTGGTGCCTTTGGTATCCCGATACTTCAATCTATCGAATCTGATGAGAAATTTCCGAAAGCATTAATTTTAACACCAACAAGAGAGTTAGCTGTTCAGGTCGAAAAAGACATTGTAGCTATGGGTAAATACTCTCCTATCAAATCAACAGCGGTTTACGGACAACATAATATGAACACAGAGATTAAAGCACTACAAACAGGTGTGAACCTAGTAGTAGGAACACCAGGTAGAGTTTATGATCATATTAAAAGAAGAAACTTCAACACATCACAAATAGAATTCCTTGTACTAGACGAAGCAGACAGAATGCTTGATATGGGCTTTTATGACCAAGTGGTACAGATAGTCAAAGCACTTCCACGTACAAGAGTTACCTTACTATTTTCAGCGACAATGCCACCTGAGATTCAGAGAATATGTAAATCATATATGAAGGATCCTGTAACCATAGAACTAGAAACAGATACAATGACTGTGGACACAGTACGTCAGATTTATTACAAGGTGCAGAGAGACGAGAAAAGGACTCAGCTTGATCGTATTCTGAAGTTTGAGCAACCAGATTCTTGTATGATATTCTGTAACACACGAATCGAAGTAGACCGTGTACAAAGTTTCTTACATAGAAAAGGTTACGTGGCCCAGGCATTACATGGTGCCAATGCTCAGAATAAGAGAATGAAAACCATTGAAGCCTTCAAAAAAGGTAAGATTCAGATTATGGTTGCAACGGATGTTGCTGCCCGTGGTATTCACATTGATGATTTATCATTGGTTATTAACTACGATGTACCTGAAGACCGTAACAGTTATGTTCATCGTGTTGGTCGTACAGGTCGTGCGGGTAACAGTGGATTGGCAATCAGTATTGTAACAACTGAAACACTAATGACTTTATATGAAATTGAAGAACATGTTGGTGTTTTGATTGATGAAGAAGAGTTACCTACAGATGAGCAAGTGGCTGAAGCTTTGGCTAATGCAGATGGTAAATGGGTAGGGGTTATACCACCTAAACAAGAGCCTAAACGTGAGCAAAACAATCGTAGAAAAGACAGCCATCATAAAGGTGGTCATAAGTCTAACAAAGATAGAGAGCGCCAAAAGAGCCACAACAAGAAAACAACAACACAAACCCATAAAAAAGCAACAACACATAATAAACCAAAAACATCTCATGATGTTAAGCCAAAGACAAGTCATGACCATAAGGCAAAAACACCACATGATCATAAAGCGAAGGTTCAGCATCATGATAAGAAAACAGCACCAGTTAAACACCACAATAGTCATCCTAAGAAAACTAAACCAGCAGTGAAGAAGCAAAAGAAAGTGGTTAAGAATTTAGGTGAGATTGAATTTATTGTAAGAGAAGAACCTAAGAAGTTAAGTTTTATCGAACGTCTTGCTGCCAAATTGAAGAAATAAATGTTAGCCCGTCTGAAAATGACGGGCTTTTTATCGCCTCAAAACCATGAACAAGTGTTCAAATTTACTAGATTTGTGTACATATGTTCTGACGTCGTGTATGATGAATGCATAGTATATGTTGGAGGTAAAAGATGAAATTTACAAAAAAAGTGGTTGATGATATTTTTAAGTGTTATTCAGTAAATGCCCTAAAGATTGATGGTCAAACAAGTCTGATTTTTGCTGCGGAGGGACCTGGTTCATGTCAAATTTATAGTGGTCCGGATTTTGATCAGAAAGAAGTATTATGGGAAAATGATGACGCTAATGGTGGGACAATGTCTGTAGTAACGGTGCCGGAACATGAAGGTTACTTTTTTGTGTCTAAAGGCTTTCATTCTATGGTTGATTCAGGTACAAGTGGTGTTTACTTAGTTAGATATGAGGATGGATGCTTCCAAGAAGAAAGAATTTTGGACATTCCATACTTACATAGATTTGAAGTTGTGACCATCGGTCAAAAGAGATTTTTCTTAGGTGCAGCCCTTCATGATGGTAAAGTAGATAAAGAAGACTGGTCAAAGCCAGGTAAGTTGTATGTGGCAGAGCTTCCTTATGATTTAAGTCAGAAGTTTACAGTTGAAATGACCATCTATAAAGAAGGATTGACTAAGAACCATGGCTTTAACAGGGGACCATGGAATGGTAAAGAAGCTGTTTTTGTTGCAAGTGATGAAGGTGTCTTAGCTGTAATGCCACCTCAAGATGGTCTTGGTGAATGGACCGATGAATTGGTATTTGATTTTCCAGTAAGTGATGTGGCAGCTATGGACTTAGATGGTGATGGTGAAATTGAATTTGCTATCTTATCTCCATTCCACAGCGATCAATTTGATGTATATAAAAAAGTAGATGGCGAATATATAAGTGTTTTTAAGTATGACAAATATTTAGATTTCTATCATGCAGTTTTTGCAGATACATTTAACGGAGTTCCAAGTTTTGTTATTGGGGCAAGAAAAGAAGATATGGACTTATATTTAGTACAGTATGACCAAGATCAAAAATGTTTTGTGAGTCATCTTGTTGATACACAAGTAGGTCCAAGTAATGCTCGTATCATTCATACAGAGCAGGGGGACTTTATTATGTCTGCTAACAGACAGATTGGTCAGGCAGCAATTTACGCTTAATTAAGGTGTCAAAACCTATCATGTAAAACCTCATCTGCGATAAAGCACAGGCTCTCCGGTCTGTGCTTTTATCTGTTCGAATATATGGGGAAATAATCTTTTTCTTGCATTCTGGAATAATCCATGTATAATAGGAAGGCAGCTTATGCCCTCATGGGGCTCAACCAGAGACAGTTCGTCGACCATCCTGTCTTTAAACAAAACTAGGAGGACTAGAAAATGAATAATGAATTATTATGGTTAGGCTTTATGCTAATCAACTTTGGTTTAATACTATTAGGCTATAAGTTATTTGGTAAAAAAGGTCTTTTTGTTTGGATTGCTATATCAGCAGTGCTTGCAAATGTACAGGTATTAAAAACAGTGGAATTGTTTGGACAAGTAGCAACACTTGGTAACATTATGTATGGAACAAGTTTCCTTGCAACAGATATTCTAAGTGAGAAGTACGGTAAGAAAGAAGCAAGAAAAGGTGTTTACATGGGGATGTTTACCTTACTCGTAACAGCTGTTCTTATGACAGTGAGTTTACAGTTTATCCCTCATGAAAGTGACTGGGTTCAAGACAGTTTGATGAATGTATTTGGTATTATTCCACGAATTGCTTTTGCTAGTATGTTGGCTTATTTTGTTAGTCAAATGCACGATACATGGGCTTATGATTTCTGGAAGAGTAAAAATAACCACATTTGGGTTAGGAATAACCTATCAACGGCTGTTTCACAGTTGATTGATACACTTGTGTTTACATTTATTGCCTTCTGGGGCATCTATGAGACAGAGATTTTTGTGAGTATTCTAATCACAACTTACGTTTTCAAATTCATCGTAGCCGCGGCAGACACACCTTTCATTTATATAGCTAAGAAAATTAATAAGAGCATCTTTTAGGAGATGATGATTAAGGCAACCTGAAGGGGTTGTCTTTTTATATAGAGTTCAATAACGCGGAGTACGCTGAATACACGGAACGCTGTGAATGAAGTATTAGTGTAAATGTGAAGTTTTATTTATACCAGTTACAACATATAGAGAGCCGGTAATTATCTTCTAAATCTTCCGTGTTTTCAGCGTACTCCGTGTTATTATAGTCGTTTATAACTCCGACATACATTTGTGATATAATAATCCTATACAACTAACAGGAGGCAACAATGATATCTAGAAACGACCCATGTTGGTGTGGAAGCGGCAAGAAGTACAAGAAGTGCCACATGCACTTTGACGACCGGCTAGCAGAACTAGCCCATAAAGGTTACGCAATTCCAAACCACGGACTTATAAAAACTAAAGAAGACATAGAAGGTATAAAAAAGAGCGCCCTTATTACAAAAGGGATTTTTAAACATCTAGAAGGAAAAATTCTAGCAGGTATATCCACAATAGAGATTGATCAAATGGTTTATGACTACACCATTGAACATGGTGGCATACCAGCGACCCTAGGCTACAATGGTTATGAGAAAAGCTGTTGTACATCTGTGAACGATGTGATCTGTCATGGCATTCCAGGTGAAAGAGTGCTACAAGAAGGTGATATTGTTAACGTAGATGTAACGACCAACCTTAATGGTTATTTTTCAGATTCAAGTCGCATGTACACAATAGGCAAGGTTAGTGAAAGAGCCCAAAAGATTGTGGACGAGACCTATATCTGTATGATGAAAGGCATTGAGGCAGTGAAAGCTTTTGAATCAATTGACGTTATAGGTGATACCATTGAAGCCTATGCTAACAGCAAAGGTTATAGCGTTGTTCGTGACTTAGGTGGCCATGGTATTGGTCTTGAGTTCCACGAAGAACCTCATGTGAATCATTTTAAGACAAACCAAAAAGGCATGATTATGGTACCGGGTATGTTGTTCACTATAGAACCTATGATTAATGAAGGTATCTATAACACAGAGACCTTAGAAGATGGCTGGACAGTCATGACTGTAGATGGTCTTCTATCAGCCCAGTGGGAACATACAATACTGGTTACTGAAAATGGTGCTGAAATAATTACATAAATTAGGGATTGACAGGTAGTATACCGAATGGTATACTACCTGTATTAAGAGTAAGGAGAAGACCATGACCACAAAAGAAGAAATTCTTGAAATTGCCCTACAATTATTCACCAAAGAAGGTTATGAAAATACTGGCGTAGCACGTATTGTTGCTGAAGCAGGTGTGAGTAAGCCAACCTTATATCATCATTTTGGGAATAAGGAAGGTCTTTTAAATGAATTAATGTCCCAATATGGTAAAGGCCTCAAAGCTGTTTTTAGTGAGAAGTTGCATTATAAGGGTGATATCATTGGTGCTATCGATCAATTGGTTATTGCCTATCTCCATTATGTGAAGAGAGAACCAAGGCTCTTTAAGCTCTATAAACAACTGTATCAAAGTCCAGAAGCCAGTGATTCTTATAGAATTGTGAAACCTTTGTACCAGGCGATTAACCTTGAAGTGACTGATTTTTTTAAAGAAGTGTCGGAACACCATACAGGTTTAGCGGAGAAAGTGGAATGGATGGCCTATTCATTGATTGGATTAATTGATACCTACATTATTCACCATATTATTCAGAATGACTTAGAACAGATGCAAGATGAAACAGCTAGACAAGTAGCAAAACAGTTTCTTTATGGCGTATTTTCATAAAGAATTAAACGAAGCTATACCTAGGTATGGCTTATATTTTTAATCACACTATACCGAACGGTAGGTAACGAAAAGGAGACTATTATGTTAAAAGAACACATTTATCATCTTTACCCATTAGGCTTTACAGGTGCCAATCAATCAAGGAATGATGCAAAACAAGTGCAATCATTAAGACAAATTGAGACAACAATCGAACATATGCAGAAACTAAATGTAACAACACTTTTATTAGGGCCAGTTTTTCAATCAGAAAGTCATGGATATGATACAGTGGATTACAACAAGGTAGATGATAGGCTTGGTCAGAATGAAGACCTGAAGCAACTGGTTATTACTTGTCACAATGCAGGTATAAAAGTCATGTTGGACTGTGTCTTTAACCACATAGCAAGAGGACACATGATTTTTCAGGATATAGTGAAGAAAAGAGAGGCATCAGACTACAAAAAATGGATTAATGAGGTCGATTTTACTTCTAACAATAGTTACCATGATGGCTTTTCTTATGGCAATTGGGACGGACATGATCATCTAGTGAAGCTGAATTTGGCACACAAAGCAGTCAGAGAATTTCTAATCAATACGGGATTACAGTGGATAGAAGATTACAACCTTGATGGTTTGAGAATGGATGCCGCAGATGTTATGGATCAGGGATTTTTGAGGGATTTTAGCCGTCGTTTGAAGCTAGCAAAAGAAGACTTTATGTTGCTGGGTGAAGTTGTACATGGCGATTACAACAAGTGGTTGAAAGAAGGGGAGTTAGATGCAATTACAAACTATGAAGCTTACAAAGGTCTATACTCAAGCTTAAATGACCGTAATTACTATGAGATTGCCTATACACTTTCTAGACAATTTGGCCAAGGGGGAATATACCCGATGGGTGGTATGGTTAATTTTGTAGATAATCATGATGTAAACCGTGTAGCATCTAGGTTGGAGAATAAGGCACATTTATACCCCCTCTACATTATGTTGTATACAATGCCAGGTATTCCATCTATGTATTATGGAAGTGAATTTGGCCAAGAAGGTGTTAAAGTGAATGGAACAGATGCACCGCTAAGGCCGACTTGGGATGAAATTTTAGACAATAAAGATGATAGTTTGGAGAAAACAATTCAGAAATTAAGTAAAATCAACCTTGAGACACTAGCAATCAGAGAGGGTGGTTATGAGCAAGTACATATTGATCATCAGGTGATTGGCTATAAACGTAAATGGACAGGTGAAGATGTTTATGTATTTATTAACGCTAAAGACCAAGAAGCTAGCCTACCCTTACCCATGGTTCATGGCATGTTTTATGATGTCCTTAATGACGAAGAAGTCCATATACAAGGCCATATCACAGTCTATCAAAATTGGGGTAGAATTTTAGTGGCCAAAAAATAGACTAATTTTGTTTCATCTCATATTTCATGTTATAATTTTGTTAATTCTTATAATAGACAGAAAATAATACAATTAGTAGAAAAGTGTATGACAGAAAGGTATGAGATGAAAACTTTTAAAAGTGATAATACGGCCAGTGTACATCCCAAAATTATGGCTGAAATTGTGAAAGTAAACACTGAACATGCAAGTCCTTATGGGGACGATCCTATTACACACTCAGCTGAAAAGATGATTCGTCATCTTTTTGGAGGTGACTGCCATGTGAGCTTTGTGCTAAATGGCACAGGTGCTAACGTTATAGGCTTAAGTACCCTAATAAAAGCCTTTCACGGGGTGCTTTGTGCAGACACTGCTCATATAAATGTAGATGAATGTGGTGCATTTGAACGGTATACAGGGTCTAAGTTAATCACTGTTCCTCATGTAGATGGAAAGATTAGGCCTGACCAACTAGAAAGACATTTAGAGGCCTTAGGTAATGAACATCATAATCAACCTAAAGTTATATCGATCAGCCAGTTAACAGAATGGGGTAGTGTTTATACAATTGATGAAATAAAGGCTTTAGCAGAATATGCCCATGACCATGACATGTATCTCCATGTAGATGGTGCACGTATTGCCAATGCTGCCGTTGCTTTAGACTGTACACTTAAAGAAATGATAACAGACACAGGTGTGGATGTTTTATCATTTGGCGGTGCTAAAAACGGTATGATGTATGGAGAGGCTATTGTATCATTCCAAAGAAAATCGGCTGGAGAGCTAAAATATAGTCGTAAACAAGGCATGCAATTAATGTCTAAAATGCGTTATATCTCAGCCCAGTACATTGCTTTACTCGAAGATGATTTGTGGAAGGCTAATGCCAAACAAGCCAATGCCTGTATGGCCAGATTATATGACTCAATAAAAGATTTGAAGAAGGTTGAAGTGATGACGCCACCTGATGGGAATATGTTGTTTGCCAAATTGCCACAATTGTGGATTGATGATTTGTTAGAGCGTCATTATTTCTATCAGATGACAGAAGAAGGTAATCGAGGTACCATTAGGTTGGTGACCTCATTTGACACAACATTTGACGAAATTGATCAACTAATTAAGGACATATTACAACTAGCTCAAGCTTAGGGGGTGGAAGGCTTGTTTAACAGTTTAAGCAGACTTGAATCAACTCAGTATAACACCATGGATAAAAGTGTTATTGAAGATTTAAATTTACAGGATGTTTTTAGTCATCTCATTGAAATTAATGAAGGTGATGAAGCCATTGTTTATCAACTATGTCAAGATATTGAGACTATTGAGTACCGTCAGAGTATCATGAAGGACTTTATCGCACAGCCAAAGCTACTCACAGAATTAGCAGAACATCTTAAAACATTCAAGAGGTTTAGATTTAAGTTTGAGAAGGAAGTAGAGAAGTCTACTAAGATTTACTATTTGATTGAGTTACTTATAGTGGTTGAGGCTTCAGTTGAATGTCTTGAAGCACTTTTTGAAACATTGAAGTACTACAGGTTAGAATCAAAAGGTCTCTTGGATTTAAGAAATTCAGTTGAAGAAATGATGGTAACTGATACTTATAAACAGATGAAAGTGGATATGAAGGCAATACGCTATATCTTTAAAGGTATTAATAGCGTTGAAGTGTCTGTTAACATGAACACAGGTATGAGACCCTATGAAGCCCAAGTGACTATGGTGAATGAACATAAATATCGTTATCCAAAAGCTTTTCGTCAAGTATCAGATGCCCTTGATCGAACCGAGCGTTTTCTTGGCAGAAGAACCAAACACTACGTCCCTGTATTTCCTGTGGATAGGGTAAATCTAGATCTTCTTGAAGAGATTGAATATGCCTTAAAAGAGCACCGATCAGCGATTCAGAAATTCCTTACAACCTATAATAAGGTTGATGCGTTACCCTTTATAAATCTTCATGAAGAAGTTACTTTTTATGAAGCTGGGATGAATCTATATAACCGAGCAAAATCACTTGGTCTCACTTTAAACTTCCCAGAGATCTCCAAGGAGTCATGTTTTAGCATATCAGGTGCTTACAACTTAAACTTAGGCATAACCCTTGGAGAATTGGGTGTACTTGATAGCCTTGTTAACAATGAGTTTGACTTATCAGATGAAAAACGTGTTGTATTACTAACAGGTTCTAATAGGGGTGGAAAAACAACCTTCACTCAGCTTGTTGGCCAGATTCAAGTATTGTCCCAATTAGGCTTTATGGTACCAGCACAAGAAGCAAAGATTTCCTTGGTGGATATTATTATGACCCACTTCCCTTTGATTGAACAGGCATCAGTTGATCATGGCCGATTTGGAAAAGCTTGTTTGGATTTTAGGAATGGCTTTAAAAAATTGTCATCAAAAAGTTTATTGTTAATGAATGAATCATTTTCTGGAACTAGTCATCTAGAAAGTGTGGAAGTAGCTAGTGAAGTTATTAGAGCTTTATCACATAAGGGTATTAGAACTTTTTATAATACTCACTTACATGCACTATACGAAGAGGTTGAAGCGGTAGATGGTGTTATCAGTTATAGCGTTGGTGAAATAAATACAAGTAACATGTTTAAGGTCTACGCTTCTAAACCAAGAGGTTATAGTCAAGCCATTGAAATTGCTAAGTCATTTGGTGTTACATATGATCAACTTGTCAATCATATTGGAGGTGAAGAACATGGTGCATAATGATTATGTCAGCCTACTTCATGGTCCATGTACATCTGAGGTATTTATACTTGATGAAAAATCAATGAAAGACATTGATTTAAGTTATATTGATGGTATGTATGAAGATGGTCTAAGTGAATGGTTGAAAAAGACCATGAGTGAATTGCCTATGTCAGTTGATTGTGTACAATACCGACAGGCTATCTTAAAGGATTTTATCAACAATCCGGGACTGCTTCAGGTCTTTAATGAGTTATCAAAAGAGTTTTTTGAACTTAAGAACATGATTAAATTTGCTTTTGAAAGGGATAACACACTCTATAATGTCCTCAAAAGAGTTGAAGAGTCTGAGCAAATACTAAAAGGTATGTACAGAATTCGTGACGGCTTAAAAGCAGCAGATGTGAAGTCTGCAGGGCTTAAGAACTTCCTAAGTTTGATTGTAGAATTAATGGATTCGGATCTGTTTAGAGCTTATGAGAAAGACCTAAAGAGCATTCAATCTAAGGAGCAAATTCGAGGAATGAAAATAGGCCTGAATTTGGACCAAGACATGAACCCTGTTGAAGCCATCATCCTAACACTTGAGGAAGAAGCTTTTATCTATACACGCCCCCTTAAGAGGGTTTATAGAATCTTGTCATTAGGCGTTTCGGAGCTTAAGAAAGTGCCAAGAAGAATTTTCGCCCCAGAAACAGTGATTCCTAAGGAAAATCTAACTGCGCTTGAAAAAGTAATTGAACCTGCAATGGCTCAGCTGCTCAAGTTCATTGATACATTTAACGACAGTTTGTTAGATGTGTTTGAACCATTGAAGGAAGAGATGGCCTACTACCATTTTGGTTATGATTTGTATAAATCTATTAAGGACCAAGGCCACCCTTTATGCCAAGTTATATTTAGTGATGAAGGACAACCTGAGATTCGTGATCTATATAACATGAATCTGGCCTATCATTTTATAGAATCAAAAGAAAAGATGGTCTACAATAATTTGAGGTGGATGAAACAAGGGCAAATGTATTTGTTAACAGGTGCTAATAGAGGTGGGAAAACTACCTTAACTCAGTCCATTGCTCAGGTATATTGGTTAGGACTATTAGGCTATTATGTGCCTGCAAGTTATGCTAAATTACCAATGATCGATGGCCTATATGTACATTTTCCAAGTGAGGAGAGTGAGACGGTTCTTTATGGTCGATTAGGTGAAGAGTGTCAAAGGTTCTCTGATATCTTCCAAAGCTTAACACCAAGAAGTGTTTTGCTTATGAATGAATCCTTCTCAGGAACCAGTCATCTTGAAAGTGTGACTATTGCAAGAGAGTCATTAAGAGCTCTTGCAGAAGTTGGCTGTGCAGGTTTGTTTAACACACATCTACATGAATTAGCCTTAACAATCGATGAGTTGAATGAGTCGATTAACCATAAATATTGCTTTGTGAACCTTGTAGCTGGTAGTAAAACAACACCTCAATCCTTCAAAGTAGCAGAAGGTGAACCTCTTGGTAAAAGTTATGCCCATGAGATTGCGATTAAGTATGGTGTTAGTTTTAATCAGTTAGTGAGTCGATAAGGATACCAAGAAAGGCTGCCCGTGGGCAGCCTTTTTAATTAGGGTACAAACATTTAAAGTTTTAGTTATCAATACCTGTTATGGAATTCAGGTATGAATCGATGATGTCTTGAACATGTGAATCTTTAAGAATAATACTGATTTCAATACGTCTGTTGGCAGCTCTTGCATCAGCGACACTTATATCTGGGTCATCTGCATCAACCAAAGGTCTGTATAGTGAGTAACCAGAAGCTAAGAAGTATGGTCCATATTCAGACTCAAGGTCCTTATTAACATCAAACATATAGTTCACAACCGAAATGGCTCTTTGAGTTGATAATTCTCGGTTGTACACTGCGTTACCAATATCATCTGTGTGACCTTCGATTTGAATAGCATCGATGTAGTCTCTAAGACTTTGATCATCTAATATTTTCTCGAAAACATTAGCAAGTTCTGCTAATAGAGCCTCACCATCTTCTCCAATTCTTGAAGAGCCGGTTTCAAATAATAAAGTATTGTTAAGAATAATATTACCATTCTCTCCAACTTGAACTTGGGAGCCATCAGTGGCTACATTGGAGTTCTTAAGCTCAGTTTCAATAGCTTCAGCAACTCTACCTAGGATGGAGACACGTATCAAGGCAACTGCTTGAATCTGTGTTCTCATATTACCAAGTTCTTGATTACTCATAGCAATAATCTTTTGTTGTTCTACAATCTGTTCTTCAGAAAGTTTTAGAGCGATCTGTCCTTGTTCTACTTCTGCTAATAGATTTTCTGCATCATCTTGCAACATAAGGAGTTTCTGCTCTTTTTCAGTAATTTCAGCATTCTTTAGATCTAGTTCTTCATCAAGTAATTTAAGTGCCATTTCACGTTCGCTTAATTGAGTGCTTGTTGCTGTCAGTTCATTTGCAATAATAATGTTTTTGATGAAAATAATGAGAATCAGGAAAAACAAAATAATGGCTATGGTTGAGATCATATCTGTAAAAGATGGCCAGAAGTTCTCACCGCCATGACTGGTTCTCAGTCTCTGTCTAGAGCGCATATTGCCACCTCCTAATCTCTTTCGGGTTTTTCAGTAATGACTTTAGTCTCAGGTTCAAGTGAAGAAGAGAAGTCTGAGAAAGTTAAGCTCATACGCTGAATGTTCTCACGTAAGTGATAATTAAATTCTCCAAAGTCTCTTGTATTTTCACCAAATGTACTTAAGGAGGATTCGAATTTCTCTACTGAATCTTTTAGGCCACCAGTTAACATTGTAATGGCTTCAGCTGAGTTATCAATTTGGTCAGTGGAAGCTTTAACAACATCTGTAAAGGTCACAGATATTTGTGAACCGAATTCTTTGAATACATTTTCCATTGCATGAACAAGTTTATCATATTCGTTGAATTTTTCTTCAGCAAAAGCTTTAGCAATTGTGTTATCTAAGTAATCTTCAATGTAAATAGCGATATCTTCTCTTCTCTGTTCAATGGAGAACAACATTCTGAGTACTGTGAGAATAACCGATCCACCAATACCGTATAAAGAAGTCGTAAACGCTACAGCCATACCTTGTACAGATGAAGTCATAATATCTATTACAGAATCTAGGTTTCCTAGGTCTCCTGTAAGTAGGTCTACTAATTTATCAACTGAAAGAGTTAAACCGAAGAATGTACCCATGAGACCAAGTATAATCATTAGGGATACTGCTGTTTTTTGGAATCTTTCACCAAGTAGGATTATACCCCAATGTTTTGAAATATTACTTTCTACTATTGCGTAGGTGTTTACAGCAAGTTTTGATTTATTCGCTGCTTTAAAATCATTAACAACGTCATCAAGGAATGGGTCATTAAATTCACCATTATCTCGTAGTTCAGGTGTCATTAGTTTCTTTTTGATCATCATGTACTTCACCATTAACATAATGATTGAGAGTACAGAGATGGATAGAACAACGGCAATTATTAGAATAATTACGGTTCCGATTGAGTTGACTGTCATATAATACCTCCTTAGGCAATGCCTTTTATCCTTCATAATTCTTCATAGCACAAGATGTTTTCTTCAGTGCTGAAACCATTATAACAAAAAAAGGTGTCCAAAAAGTGTTTTTAATAGGCATTTAATTGATATTTAACTTTTATCATTTCTTGTAATAATTTAATAATATGCTTGTAACAAGATGGGAAAAGGGTATGGGAATCCTAGGAATCATAGGTTATAATGAAGTCAAGAGGGAGAGACTTATGGACATATTAATACATGTATTCGAAAACTTCACAATGATTTTAGTCTTAATTTATCTATATGCCCAGATTAGGAGTCGGTTTAGAGATCTACCAAGATGGCTTGAAATCGTAGCTGTTGGTTTTGCCTTTGGTGTTGTAGGTCTATTTTCTATGGTTCTTCGTGTTGAAATTACAACAGGTTACTTCATTGATGCCAGAACTATAATGGTTGCCCTTGCTGGTTTTTTTGCTGGACCACTTGCCACGGTCATTGCAGCGGTGATGGTTGGTGCTTATAGGATGACTTTTGCAGGTGTGGGATTAGCACCTGCTTTATGGAGTCTGTTGTTTGTGAGTTTAATTAGTTGTGTTATATATCGTTTCAAAACATGGTTTAGATCACAATACTACGCACTGATTTCATTAGGTGTTTTAGTTGCCTTAGGCGGCTTACTGCCATCGATACTGATTCCAAAAGACAGCAGAGCAACGATTGTATTCGCCATACTTGTACCAGTTGTGATTGTACTACCATTAGTTATATACATCCTTGGTGTTGTTGTGATTAGTGCTGAAAAAAGAACATTAATGGAACAAGAATTGAAGGAGTTGAATTCAGACCTAGAAGAAAAAGTCCATCTTAGAACTCTGGACCTTGAAAAGGTGAACCATGGCCTTAAAGAAGAAATTAATTATAGAAGAAAAGTAGAAGCTAAGTTAGAAGATGCAATTGAGAAAACCAGAATTGCCAACAAGGCAAAAAGTTCTTTTTTAGCCAATATGAGCCATGAGATTAGAACACCGCTTAATGCTCTTATGGGCTTTACCTACATGTTAGGAGAGACAGAGTTAACGGACAAACAGATTAGCTATTTAGAAAAGATGAACTCGTCCTCTACAAGCTTAATTAATGTGATAAATGATATTTTGGACTTCTCAAAAATTGAGGCTGGGAAGATCGATTTGGCCACAAAACCATTTAACTTATTTGATGCACTTAACAATTTAGTGGATACAGTTAGTTTTGAATTAAATAGAAAAGGTCTTCCTCTTCATCTTCAAATCGACCCTAGAATACCAGAATGGGTGACAGGAGATGAAGGGCGATTAAGTCAGATTTTGCTTAATATTATGTCAAATGCTGTGAAGTTTACATCTAGTGGAAAAATCATTCTAAACCTTGAATTTGTCAGAAATGACTATAAAGAGAATGTTATCAGATTTGTCCTATCAGATACAGGGATAGGTGTAAAAAAGGAACATATCAATGGGCTGTTTGACGCCTTTGTTCAGGCAAATATGACCATTAATCGTGAGTTTGGTGGGACTGGTCTAGGCCTGGCTATAACAAGGCAACTTGTTGGTCTAATGGGTGGTCATATTAAATTTGACTCAGAGTACGGAGAGGGATCAATAGTAACTGTTGAATTACCTTTTGAGAAAGCATATCAGAAGATCCATAGGTTTGAAACTGAAACAAATGTGGTGTTATTTTCAGCAAGAGAGAATTTCTCAGAACCTTTACAAAATCAACTTCTTAGAATGGATGCTCATGTTGAAATTGTGAAAACAATCAGCCTTCTACGTAGGCAGAAGGAAATTGATTGTGTCATTATTGACTGGAACCAAAGAGTCACAAGTCCGGAATTATTGTATCAATTAATAAAAGAGAGAATCGATAGCAAAACACGCGTAATTTTTGCCTGTTATAGTCGTACAGTTGAAGGTCTTAAACACATTGATAAAAATGAAGAAGGACGTATTGTTCATTTGCCAAGAAACTCAGAGTACTTGAAAAAATTAGTTTTGAATAGTGATGAGGATAGCCAACCATTTGGCCATGTTGATACAGAATTATTAAAAGGATTTAAAGTACTAATTGTTGAGGATAATCCTCTTAACCAAGATATACAATCTAGCATACTTGAGGAAAAAGAGATGATTGTTACCATAGCTGAAAATGGTCAAGTAGCCTTAGACTGCTTTGGACAAAATAGCTATGATATTATACTAATGGATCTTCATATGCCAATTATGGATGGATATGAGGCGACAAGAAACATTCGTCTTATGGAAAAATATGACCATATTCCTATCATAGCTATGACAGCTGATGCACAAATCGGTGTTGAGGAAAAGGTGAAGGAATGTGGTATGGACGACTATTTGATGAAACCGCTGAATGTAGTTGAAGTCTACAAATGTCTGCACAAGTGGTTAAGATAAAATAATTTTATTGTTATTTATTTAACATAAAGTATTGCATTATATTTTCCTTTATGCTATTATATGGCTGAAACAAGAAGGATATCATCCATAAACTGTGAATATACAGTGATTATTCATGATGAATGGATTTTTTAATAAGACAATACGTTAATATTTTAACAATGAAAGGACTATATTATGAAGGTTTCAACTGTAGAACAACTCAAAAAAAGAATGGACCAAGTAAAACAAGCACAGAAAGAATACGCGACGTTCTCCCAAGAACAGGTGGATGAAATATTTAGACAAGCGGCAATGGCGGCTAACAATGCAAGAATAACACTTGCTAAAGATGCAGTTGCAGAAACAGGTATGGGCATTGTAGAAGATAAAGTTATCAAAAACCACTTTGCCTCTGAATACATATACAATCAATACAAAGATGAGAAGACATGTGGCATTATTGACAGAGATGAAGCTTTTGGTGTGATGAAAGTAGCGGATCCAATTGGAGTTGTTGCTGCGATTGTTCCAACAACTAACCCTACATCAACAGCTATTTTTAAAGCACTTATATCTCTGAAAACTAGAAATGGAATTGTGTTCTCTCCACACCCTAGAGCTAAAAACTGTACAATCAGAGCAGCGAAGATTGTCCTTGATGCAGCAGTTGCAGCAGGTGCACCTAAAGATATTATCGCTTGGATAGATGAACCAAGTGTTGAACTTAGTAATACAGTTATGAAAGAAGCAGACCTTATTCTAGCAACTGGTGGACCTGGTATGGTAAAAGCGGCATATTCATCAGGAAAACCTGCTATTGGTGTAGGTGCGGGTAATACACCGGCAATTATAGATGAAACAGCACATATTAAGATGGCCGTTTCTTCAATCCTCCTATCAAAGTCATTTGATAATGGTGTCATCTGTGCCTCTGAGCAATCAGTCCTTGTTATGGATGAGATTTACAATGAAGTAAAAAAAGAATTTGTTGATAGAGGCGCTTATCTACTTAAGGCAAAAGAAGTGGATAAAGTTAGAAAAGTTATTGTGATTGATGGTCGTCTTAACGCAAACATTGTTGGACAATCTGCTTATACAATTGCTAAGCTTGCAGGTATTGATGTGCCTGAGGCAACCAAAGTCCTAATTGGTGAAGTTAAGTCAGTTGAGCTTGAAGAACCCTTCTCACATGAGAAATTATCACCAGTACTAGCTATGTACAGAATCAAGGACTTTGAAGAAGGTCTTGAGAAAGCTTCAAGACTAATCGAACTTGGCGGTCTAGGCCATACATCAGTTCTATATACAGATCAAAATAAATCCAAAGATCGTATTGAACGATTTGGCGTTATGATGAAGACTGGAAGGACAATCATTAATATGCCGTCATCTCATGGAGCAATAGGTGACTTATATAACTTTAAGCTAGCGCCATCTCTCACACTTGGTTGTGGTACATGGGGTGGTAACTCAGTGTCAGAAAATGTCGGTGTAAAACACTTGATGAACGTAAAATCTGTAGCTGAGAGGAGAGAGAATATGTTGTGGTATAGAGTGCCTAATAGGGTGTATTTTAAGTATGGATGTATGGGTATTGCCCTTGATGAGCTTAAGACCCTTAACAAAAAGAAAGTCTTTATTGTAACAGATAAAACACTATATGACCTTGGTTTTGCAGAGCAAATCACAGATCAATTAGATAAATTAGGCATTGATACAAAAGTATTCTTTGATGTACAACCTGACCCAACCCTTGCAACTGCAAGAAAAGGTGCCCAAGAGATGTTGGCTTATGAACCGGATACAATTATTGCTCTTGGTGGTGGATCACCAATGGATGCGGCCAAAATTATGTGGGTTATGTATGAGCACCCAGAAGTGAGATTTGAAGATTTGGCAATGCGTTTTATGGATATTAGAAAACGTGTCTTCCCATTCCCGACCCTACGTCAGAAGGCAATGATGGTTGCTATCCCTACCTCAGCTGGTACTGGATCAGAAGTAACGCCTTTTGCAGTAATCACAGATGAGAAAACTGGTGTGAAATATCCACTTGCTGACTATGAGTTGACGCCAGATATGGCTATCGTTGATGCAGAACTTATGATGAATATGCCAAAGAGCTTAACAGCTGCTTCTGGGATTGACGCTTTAACACATGCCCTTGAAGCCTATGTATCTGTACTAGCAACTGAAATGACCAACGGACAAGCCCTTGAAGCTATCCGACTTGTTTTTAAATATCTACCACAGGCCTTTAATGAAGGAACAACCAATATTAAAGCAAGAGAAAAAATGGCTCATGCGTCTACTATGGCAGGTATGGCTTTTGCCAATGCATTCCTTGGCGTATGTCACTCAATGGCCCATAAGTTAGGTGCTATGCATCATTTACCACATGGTGTAGCCAACGGTCTGTTAATTAATGAAGTAATTAGGTTTAACGCTGTGGATAACCCAAGAAAACAAGCAGCATTCCCTCAATATAAGTATCCAAATGCAAAATGGCGTTATGCAAGAATTGCAGACTATTTACAACTTGGTGGAAAAACAGACGAAGAGAAGATTGAGAACCTAATTGCAGCAATAGATGACTTAAAGCTTAAGATTGGTATTCCAAACTCTATTCAAGATGCTGGTGTAAGTGAGAAGAAGTTTGTCGCTTCATTAGAAGAAATGAGTGAAAATGCTTTTGATGATCAATGTACTGGAGCTAACCCAAGATACCCATTGATTAGTGAAATCAAAGATATGTACTTAAGTGCCTATAAAGGTAAATAGTTATACCAACTCCGCTGATTGTACGACCCCTATTCGTCAATCAGGATAGATGATATATTTCACAAAAAGACCCTGACTCCCTATAAGTCAGGGTCTTTCACATTCTTATATTTATTTGACTAATTCACCGACAATAACAGCCTTATCTAGTTTCTCTTCACCATGAGAGGCATATTCAAGTTCGCCTGATAAGTCCATACCAGCTGTATTGCCACCGTAATGGTTACCACCACCCCATGCGCCAATAGCAGAAACATCGTAAATAATACCATTATAAGCGATGTAAGCAGGACGCCCATCTTTACCATCGTACTGGGCTAGTTCATCCACTGTGAGTTTCAATATACCATCAGATGTCTCATTACTTTCTTGGTTAGAAGTTTCATCTGTAGGTGTTGAATTGTCATCACTCATAGGATCAGATGTTGTCTCATCCGAGGCGTCATTAGAGTTGTCATCACTTGAGTCATTAGGCTGCTCATCACTCGTAGAATCCTTAGTGTCATCACTGACCATGTCATCAGACTGGTCATGATCCTTAGAATCATTAGAGTTGTCATTAGCCACTTCATCAGATGTATCGTTATCTGTTGTATCCTCAGAGTTTCCTTCTTCCATGTCCTCAGTTTGTTTATCATCTACAGAAGTGTCATCACTCACATCATCTGTTTGAGCACTTTCAGAAGAATCATTGCTACTATTGTCGGCTGAAGCAGATTCGGTTTCAGCCTCGTCTACTTTTTTTCTACAAGTTTACCAACGATTGGAATACCATCAAGTTTACCAACGCCGTGAGGTGATTTTTCTTTAATGGCTGAAGTTAAGTCAGCACCTGCCTGGAAACCATTGTGTTGCCCTTCTTTCCATAACTTGGAGTTGGTTAGATCATAGATGACACCATCAACTGCCACGTAGGCTGGTTGACCATTTTCACCGTTAAAGGCAGCCAGTTCATCTAGGCTGAGCTCAAGCATTACTTCTTCAGCTGGTTCATCGTCTTTCATTTCATCTTTCTCTTCTTCAACTACTGGAGCAGCTTCCTCAGCTGGCATTTCCTTGGTTGTATCTTCAGCTGGTTGGCACCCAGCAAGTATTAACGTTAGTATGAGTGTTGCAAATAACCATTTTTTCATGGATTGTACCTCCTATTAGTTTGTCTTCTTATATTATAAGTGATAATGAGTATCATTACAAGAACAAAGTTGTGCACGATTTATTTTCATAATAATACGACATTTGCTATAATGGTTAAGAAGGAGTGATAAACAGATGACCTATACATTAAAATATATGGACAAAGATATACTCATAGACGAGGAAAAATGTGGTTTTTTCTTAAATGATGAAGATCAACCATTAGAAGGGTTTGCTATGAAAGAACTCTTTGAGATTTTGAATCAGACGGATGCTGCTTATTTTGATCTTGAATATTATGACCAACGTTGTGAGGCTTGTGGAAAGAACCAAAGAGAAGGATCCAAGTACTATAAGTTCTTAGAGTGCCATTTCTACCTATTTGCCAAAGGTAATCAGTATGTGATGAGTAGCTTATCCCTTGAGTATGAATACAAAACATTGCCAGATTTGTTGGAGAAAGGCATTGTTGATGGCAGTTATCTTATAAGCATTAACGTCTGCCCAGAATGTGGAGATTATACCGTTGATCTAGAGTATGGTCTTTTCTAAAAGAGTATGATAAAGTAGAGTGCAATAGGATAAATAGGAGGCATTATGAAAAAAATAGGTGTTGTTTTAGTCAGTGTATTGTTGTTATTAGTAGTGGCAACAGGGTGTGGTAAAGATCCACTTGTAGGTCGTTGGGAGAACTCAGACATGGAGTCCTTTTATGTCTTTGAAAGCAATGGAGAAGGTATGATTGGTTTCTTCGGTATAGAGCTTGAGTTTGAGTATGAGATTAACGAAGACTCAGTAACGATGACTTTAGTTGGTGAAGAAGCAGAGGAAATGGCAGCCGATGGTCAGAATCTTACAGACATTATTGTTTATGAGATAAAGGATGATCAGCTTCATATTATGGGTACGGTGTTTACAAGAGCAGAATAATAAGATTTGGCCCCGACTTGTCGGGGCTTTTTTTGTACCTTCTCGTTTTAATGATTTGTAATTATAACCTTTATATTCTTCGGAAGTGTACGTAGGAACCATTTATATGTACGACGTAGCCACGTCCTCATATAGATACGTCCTGTATCTAAAATCGGATGCTCCGAGTCCATTCTACTAAGAAGAATTAATAAATCGATACTACTCACTTATCGATCAATTATTTCCTCAAAGGCTTTGGCTACATCATACATATAAATGAACCCTACTCTGTTTCGTAGTTGGAAGTTAAAGAATAACCTAGTAACAAATCATTTCACTTCGTCGTTAGCTTCCCGAGGAGTGCGGGTCTGCACACTTGAGGGTGCGTGTGTATGTCATGCAAATGGTCATTCTCGCTGAGAATCCATACGAAGTTCGTAAAGACTTGAGTTCTTCTTTGTCATCCAGAGTGCCTTGTCGAAGGATCTGTTTTTTTGCGATTTTTGCGTTTTCTGCGGCAACCTATACAAGGAATACCATGACGTTAAACTCCTTGAGCCATATAACTTTTACGCAGACCGTGCGAAGTGAAAGGCAAGTAAAAGATATGTGGTTCATCTAGGACAACATACGCTATACAACATTTTCACAAGACACTGGATTCCCCATTCGGAGAATGACACACTAGAGGTTTTTTCGTCCAAGTTGAATCAAATCAACATACTTTTGTTTTTTAAGGAATACCATGACGTTAAACTCCTTGAGCCACCAGCGAAACAATCAAGCCAACCCCACTAATTGTGTCTCATACCGAACCCGAACAAGGAAAGCACTTCTGCTGCATCCTGACAGGCTTATAGGAAGTAAGCAGTTCTGCCTTGATACACGGAAGTATCATGGGCAGAATCATGATGTAGTAGAAGTGATGACGCAGTGACAGCTATAGTCGAGTAGATGAGCCATATAACTTTTACGCAGACCGTGCGAAGTGAAAGGCAAGTAAAAGATATGTGGTTCATCTAGGACAACATACGCTATACAACATTTCCCCAAGACACTGGATTCCCCATTCGGAGAATAACGAACTACGCTTTATTAGGTTTCAGTATATTAAGTCAGCTAGGGTTGAAATACAATTGAGACCAACCCCCAATAATGTTATAATGAACAAAAAAACTAAGAGGTAACCTATGTTTCAGATTCTTATCATTCTCATACTAACTATAATGAATGCTTTCTTTGCAGCTGCAGAGATGGCCATGGTATCCGTAAACAGAAATAAATTGAATATGATGGCAGAAGAAGGTCATAAAAAGGCTAAAATGCTCATTAAGCTATTAGATGAACCTAGTAAGTTCTTAGCTACAATTCAAGTAGGCATCACTTTAGCTGGTTTCTTTTCAAGTGCATTTGCAGCAACTGGTCTTTCGGAAGGTTTAGGTATGACCCTTGCATCTATAGGTATTCCATATGGGGATCAATTAGCCATTGTATTGATTACAATTGCTTTATCTTTTGTTATGCTACTATTTGGAGAATTATTCCCTAAACGATTGGCACTTCAAAGGGCTGAAGCTATAGCTATGTTTTCCATAAAACCAATTTTTGTAATTTCAAAAATCGCCAGTCCTTTTGTTAAACTTCTATCCAGATCAACCAACCTACTCCTAAGAATCTTTGGTGTGAATCAAGAAGGTTTGGAGCAAAAAGTTTCAGAGGAAGAAATTCGATCCCTCGTTAAAGTAGGTCAAGAGTCAGGGGTTATCAACAAAATAGAAAAACAAATGATTAATTCGATTTTTGAATTTGATGATAAATTGGCACGAGAAGTTATGACACCTAGAATGGATGTTAAGATGGTAGATGTAGGTGCTGAGCCCAAGGTCTATATCTCAGAACTAGTTCAACTTAAATACTCTAGAATACCCGTATATAATGGGGACAAAGATCAGCCAAAAGGTATTATCCATCTTAAAGATATATTAGTAGAAGCTAAAGCTAAAGGTTTTGAACATATGAACATAGAGGACTTAATTCGACCTGCTTATTTTGTACCAGAGACCATTCCAATTGATCGTCTTTTTATTCAGTTGCAGCGTGAGAGAAAACATATGGCCTTGTTAATGGACGAACATGGTTTAATGACAGGTATTGTAACAATGGAAGACTTGATTGAAGAAGTAATGGGGAATATCGAAGATGAATTTGATGATACCTTAACAGAGATTCAAGCTTTAGGTGATAATAGTTTTAGTGTTCAGGGTGGTCTGCCAATTTTTGATTTTAATGATGTGTTTCATACCAAAATTGAAAGTGACAGGGCTGACACAATTGGTGGTTACCTAGTTAGTCTTGAGGGGCTTTTACCATCTGAATTAGTTGGTAAAACCTTGTTGTGTCACGGTTTATCATTTGAAGTTAAGGTTGTCTCAGAGGAGCGTATAGAAACGCTGATTGTTAAGAAGCTGTCAACCTCGGCCACGATTTCGTAACATAAAAGACACAAGCAGTTCACATGAAAATGCTATTATATTACTACAAACTGGCAAAATAGGATCAGGAAGTGATAGTATGAATATAGCTGGTGTTAGTGCAAGTGCATATCAGCGAGTTGTAACAGGCAAACAAATAAATAGCGCAGCAGACAATGCAGCTGGCCTTAGTATAGCCAATAAAATGGACAGTCAGATTCAAGGCATGGACCAAAACGTCCAGAATATTGGATCAATGAACGATTTGGCTAAAACAGCAGAAGGTGCCTTGTCTGGTATTAATGATAACCTTAGTCGAATAAGGGAGCTAGCTGTTCAAGCGAGTAATGGTATTTTATCTGACGGTGATAAGTCAGTCATTCAAAGTGAAATAAGTCAGTTGTTAGAAGGCATTAAAGACATTGGCAGAAACACAGAATTTAATACCATGAAATTGTTAGACGGTAGTTTTACTGATAAGAATGCCGCAATGAACCCGGATGGTAGTGGCAAAACAATTAGCATTGCTAGCGCTACCCTTGAAAACTTAGGCATTGAAGGTTTTGATGTGACTGGGTCCTTTGATATATCGAAGATTGATCAGGCAATGTCCAAGGTCAACGAATCTAGATCCAATCTAGGCTCTGTGAGTAACGCCTTTGAACATGCAACGAATAATGTAAAAAATGCTGCATTGAACCTTACAAATGCTAAGAGTCAGATTGAAGACTCAGATATTGCCTTGGAAATCAGTAATTTGAAGAAACAACAGATTCTAGAACAATATCAGATGTTTACCCAACAGGCTAAGGCTGAGAGACAAAGACTTGAACTTGGTGGAAGCCAAGATATTAGATTATAAATACAGAATTTGTATAAGAGGACCAATGGTCCTCTTTTTATTTTGTCATTTCTGGATTATAATGTAAGAAAACAAGCAGGAGAATATATGAAGAAAACCATTCTGAAATTATTTGATATGGCTATAGTGTTATCGGTTGTTTTAGGTATAGGCATTCATTTATATAATGCGGCAACTTTTTATGACAGATTTAATTTATTTACATATTATACAATTCAAAGCAATGTATTCATGTTTCTACTCTGCTTTAGAAGTTTGATCTTTGGTTATAGCAGTAAATTGTATAATATTATACGCGTAGGTAGCACTTTAATTATTACAATAACTGGATCGGTTTACCATTTGCTTTTGGCACCAATACACCATCCGACAGGCCTAGATGCATTGGCCAATATTCTGTTACATTATTTAGTACCAATTTTGAGTGTTGTCAGTTGGTTGTTTTTGGTGAAGAAAAACAAGCTTAGTTGGAAAACACCATTTATATGGTTGATTTATCCGGTGGTTTACTTCATAGGCACTATGCTTAGAGGATATTATAGTAATGTATACCCTTATTGGTTTATAAACCCAACTAGACAAAGACCAGATGGTATTGGTTCATATCCAGCTTTATTGCTTGTGGTATTAATGTTATCAATGGTCTATATGATATTAGGTGCTTTCTTCACGTGGATTAACAATCGATTGGTGTTAAAAGATAGATAGACTTGACACTTATAGTATACTTTAAAGGATGAAAAATAGAGGAGAAAAATATGCAGTATATATTACCATTTGTACTATCACTAATGATTGTGATGGTTCTTATTCCAATAATGAAAAAATTAGCAATTAGGATTGATTTTGTCGATCGTCCCACAGCTAGAAAAATACATGAACATCCTGTCCCTCATTTGGCAAGTATTGCCATACTTTTTGGCTTTATGTGTACATACTTTATCTTTACAGATGGCTTTGATATGAAAGATCTAGCGCTTATAGCAGGCTCTGTCTTAATCATCTTTATAGGCATCGTTGATGACTGGTACAAAACAAAGGGTCTTGATTTTCCGGCATTACCAAAATTGATAGTGCAAGTGGTTGCAGCCATTATTGTTTATCAATCAGGTGTTGTTTTTTATGGTTTTACCAACCCTTTTAATCAGCAATTTATTATATTGCCAGAGTTGTTACAATTTAGCCTAACTGTTACATGGATATTTGGTGTAACAACAGTCATCAACTTTGTAGATGGCCTTGATGGTTTGGCTGGAGGGATATCTGCGATTTCAGCAACGACCTTATTTGTTGTAGCCTTATCAAAAGGTCAATTTGATTCAGCCTTAATGTCCATTATACTTGTAGGAGCTCTGATTGGTTATCTTAGATATAATAAACAGCCTGCTCAGATTTATATGGGGGACGCAGGAGCTACCTTTATAGGTTTCATCCTAGGGGTGATAGCCCTTGACGGTGCCTTTAAACAAGCAACATTATTATCATTAATTGTACCTATATTAGCTCTTGGTGTGCCGATTTTTGATAATATTTTTGTTGTAATCAAAAGACATCAAGAAGGAAAACCAGTTTATAAGGCAGATAGAAGTCAGATTCACTATAGACTTTTATCTCATGGTTTAAAGCCTGCTCAAGTAGTTGCTTTCTTGTGTTTGGTGAATGTATGTTTTGGGTTGTTTTCGATTATTTTGACTTTATTAGATAAGTAGTGTGAGTGATATGAATTTTGAGAAGGCCGATAGGCCTTCTTTTTTATTGCCACTATAGGGGTGTATGGGAAACGTTGTGATTTGTTGTATATCATTCTCATGGTTGGGAATCTAGTGCCTTATGCAAATGTTGTTTAACGTAAGTAGTCATAGATTGACCACATAGCTTTTACTTGCCTTTCACTGCGCACGGTCAGCGTAAAAGCTATATGGCTCAAGGAGTTAGGCGTCATGATTCCTTAAATGATAGCCGCAGAAAACGCAAAAACCGCAGAAAGAGAGATCCTTCGACAAGGCACTCTGGATGACAAAGAAGAATTCGAATAATAACTAACTTCATTTGGATTCTCAGCGAGAATGACTAATCTTGTGACGTATATAAGCAACTCGACAAGAAGAACTATTCGTGTGACTCACACGACCTACTCAACAAGTGTGCAGACCCGCACACCTGGGGAAGGTAACGACGAAGTGAAATGAGTTTGCTTCAGCATTAGACTTATATACTATATATCACGGTACCGAGTAAGGTTCTTTCTGTAAGTTGATATACCTAAAGCCGCGTAGAATGGACTCGGAGCATCCGATTTTAGATACAGGACGTATCTATATGAGGACGTAGGTGTATTGGCTTGCAGAAGGGTTCTTACGACCAATTAGTGTAGATTGTATTTTAATATTAGATTGAATTAACTCATCCTAACGAGGAGGCACAAAAAAAGCCCCGATACTCGGGGCCCATACTATCTCTTCTTTTTGATCTCTTCAACCGCTCTTTTCCTAATAATCATAAAAACATTCAACAATATAATGGACGGAATCACGTAGTAGACAAAGGTGTTAAGCCAGTAAGGCACTTGGCTTGGCAACAATGTAATAAAGTGAGTCCAAAAAACTGAAAAGGTCATAGCGTAAATGGTCATATGATAAAGTTGTTTCATCCTTAAGCCAAGACCTACAAATGTGCGAATAATATTCACCATCAACAGAATAAACACACTGTTGAAGAAGAAGCTGAAAAGTGATGCAAAGAACTGGGTTATGATACTCATAGGAATCATAATCGCAGATGCAACAGTCAGATAACTAATAAGTTCAGTGCTGATAATGTCGTAAAATAGAAAGTCTGAATAGTCATAGACCAGTGGTCCAATACCCCGTCTTGAGATACTAACACCATTTTTACCAAATAATACTAAATTGTCATTAGCTAGAATATCATTAACACTGTAGTTGCTCTCATCATCAAGAATAATCAAACTATCAAAATGATCAATAGGAATGATGCCTTCACCTTCAACACTTAGTTCGTTGTTGATAATACTTGTAGCTGGAATCGTTCCATCATCGTAGTCTTTTATGATGCCATCAATACCCGTTTTAAGTTGGAAGCCTGTATACAAACCGACAGTTACAGATAGTAATAAGATGAAAAGTACCATATAACCTATCGCTCTACCAATCGATTCCTGTAGTATGTGGATGTAGAATTCGGAAGGGACTAAACTCTTACCAAGTTTCACAATCCAAGTGTATTTTTTCATATAAATTCCTCTCATGCCTTGAAGCCATTATAAATACCATTATAGGTACTTGCCAAGCAAAGAACAAGTTATATTTTGAAATGGAGAGATTCCATGTCTGATTCTAGGGCATAGTGTCGTAAAGAATTAAATTAATGGTAACATAATTGTAACCTTATTCGGTTGTAACGACATTTGCCATCACGTATAATATAAGTTGTAGAATTGGAAGAAAATGAAGCATTAGCGAAGAGATAGGAGACATCAATGTCTAGTTTTAAATTAGTAGCACCATGTCTGTTTGGACTTGAAGCAGTCTTAAAAAGAGAAATTCAAGATCTTGGGTATACAATTGGTGAAGTAGAAGATGGTAGGGTTTCTTTTGAAGGAGACGAGCTGGCAATCTGTCGAAGTAATATATGGTTAAGAACGGCTGAAAGGGTAATGATTGAAGTTGGTCGCTTTAAAGCCACAAATTTTGATGAATTGTTTAATCAAATAGAAGACATTGAATGGGAGAGGTACATTCCAGTAGATGGTAAGTTCTGGGTATCTAAAGCCTCATCCATAAAATCAGCTGTCTATAGTTCTAGGGATATTCAAAGCATCGTAAAAAAAGCCATGGTTAGTCGTTTGACTTTAGCTTATGGTCATGAAAGATTCAAAGAAGACGGTGCATCATACCCTGTAAGGATTTTTATCAAGAAAGATATAGTTAGTGTGTATTTGGATTCATCTTTTGAAGCGCTTCATCGAAGGGGCTATAGATTACATACATCAAGAGCGCCACTAAGTGAAACACTGGCTGCATCATTGATTCTATTAAGTGTTTGGAATAAGAATCGTCCATTTGTTGATCCGATGTGTGGTTCTGGTACTTTAGCCATTGAAGCGGCAATGATTGGTAGTAATTTAGCTCCTGGTCTAAACAGAAGTTTTGTTGCTGAAGGGTGGAAGAACATTATTCCTAGGAAAAATTGGATGGAGGCTGTGGATGAAGCTAATGAAAAGTTTGATCCTAAGGCTGACCTAAATATTCAAGCATTTGATATTGATTATAAAGTGTTAAATACAGCAAGAGAAAATGCAGCCAACGCAGGTGTTGATGAGTTTATTCACTTCCAGGAGAGGGATGTGGCTGAACTAACGCATAAAAGACCTTACGGTGTTATTGTAACCAACCCTCCTTATGGTGAGCGTTTATCTAACACTGAAGAAGTTGAGCAATTATATAAAGTTATGGGACAACGTTTTGAAGCACTTGAGAATTGGTCAAGTTATATTATGACCTCTTTTGAAGGTTTTGAAGAAGCATATGGGAAAAAGGCTAATAAAAAGAGAAAACTATACAACGGGATGTTGAAAACAACCTTTTACCAGTATCTAGGGAAGAGACCTCCTAGACAGAATTGAGTTGATATTTATGAGGGTACGTATCATTGCAGTTGCAGTGATCATCGCCATGACGACGCTAGCAATACCAGTTCGTGGTGAAACAGATTTTACACAAAATGAAGTAGAAGTCTATATGAACAATGAGCAAGTTCTATTCACAGAAGAGACAGGTCTACCTTTTATTGATGGTGCCTCGAGAACACAAATGCCATTTAGGATTATACTTGAGAATTATGGTGCTACCGTAGAGTGGCGTCAAGAAACTTCAGAGGCAGTCGCAATAAAAGACGGCATAGAGGTTATTGTACCAATAGGTGAGAGGTTTATTTTTAGGAATTCAGAGAAGATTATGATTGATACTGAATCCATCATCATAAACGGTCGCACTTACTTACCACTAAGAGCAGTGATGGAAGCCTTTGGTTGTGAGATTGGATGGAATGGTGAATTAAGGCGGGTTGAGATTGATTGCGAACCAACCATGCCAGAGATTAGTCGTTTACCAGAATTATATGACTTAAGGACTTTTGGTAAGGTGTCCAGTATTCGTAACCAACATGACATAGGTGCATGTTGGGCTTTTGCAACCCTTGGTGCTATTGAGTCCGCTTTATTACCAGACCAGTTATATGACTTCTCAGAGGATCATATGAGCATCACTCATGGCTATAACCTAACCCAAGATGAAGGTGGGGATTTTCAGATATCCCTTGCTTACCTTGCAAGATGGTCAGGTCCAATCTATGAAATTGAAGACCCATATGGCGATGGTATTACCAATGAAGGTGCTGTTGCAGCAATTCATGTTCAAGAAGCACTCATTTTACCTGAGAAGGACTTTAAAGCAATTAAGAGAGCTGTAATGGCTTATGGCGGTGTTCAAACTTCTATTCATATTAGAGATATCCAGAGCCAAGAATTAGGAGAAGCTTACAACGCAGAGACCAATGCATTTTACTATGATGGTGATGCAAAACCTAATCATGATGTGGTGATTGTAGGATGGGATGATAACTTCCTAGCAAGTAACTTTAGCAATGTTCCAAGTAGGGACGGAGCATTTATTTGCCGAAATAGCTATGGTGATTATTTTGGTGATGCAGGCTATTTCTATGTTTCCTATGAAGATGTACTTGTCGGAGAAGAAAGCATCGTTTATTCTAGAATAGAAGGCAACAATAATTATGATAAAATCTATCAAGCTGACTGGCTTGGTTGGGTTGGACGTATAGGCTATGGTAAAGACACGGCATATTTTTCTAATGTTTATACAGCACCAGTTAAAGAAATAGTTGAAGCGGTCAGCTTCTATAGTACAGATAGAGATACGACTTACGAAGTTTACATCGTTCCACAATTCGCTTCAACAGAGGATTATTCAAATATGGAATTTGTAACACGAGGTCAACTGGACTATGCTGGCTATTACACCATTGATTTTGAGCAAGGCTTTGAAGTTGAAGGTGACTATGCAGTTGTGGTTAAAGTCACAACGCCTGAAAGTCTTTTTCCTGTCGCAGCAGAGTTTTACAAAGATGTTGAATGGTTAGAGGATGTTGATTTGACGGATGGTCGTGGTTATATGAGTTATGATGGCCAGTTGTGGGAGAATACTGAATCCATTCTTGAGAGTAACGTTGCTCTTAAAGCATTTACAAATATAGTAGAAGTAGAAGAGGTTCAATCAGATACAGCTCAAGGTAACTAAGGAGATAAAATGGGGACAAAAGCAAAAGCTTTTATTGAATTATTGGGTAAAAAAGGCACTGTATTAATACAACCTCATAATATACCAGATCCAGATGCCATAGCTTCTAGCTATGGCTTGAAAATGTTGCTTGAAACATTTGATATAGAAAGTTCGATTATTTATATTGACTCAATAGAGAAAGCCAATTCTAAGAATATGGTAGAAATGTTTGACATTCCATTAGAACTTAAAGCAGCTGACTTTGTAAGTGATGAAAATGATTTTCTAATTATGGTGGATACACAGACTGGCCATTCTAATGTGACGGATATTCGCAGTAACCATGTTGCTGTTATCGATCATCATCTAATTACAGAAAAACACGGTTATAGTTTTGAGGACATACGAGAAGAAGTTGGTGCCTGTAGTTCCATAATAGCTAGCTATTATTATGATTTAGGCATAAAGCCATCCTTAGAAGTAGCCACAGCCCTAGTCTATGGTATTATGACTGATACTGACAACTTAACTCGCAACAATAACAAAGAAGATGTTGATATGTTCTATTGGTTGTATGCTATGGCAGATTTTAGTAAAATCAAAGACCTTAGAATGAATGAAATTGGTAAAGATGATATTTTCGCCTACGCTAAGGCACTTCAAAATATCGAAATATATGGCCATGTTGGCTTTATTCATATCGAAGAATGTAATGATTCATTATTAGGTACTATAAGTGATATGGTTTATACTATAGAAGGGGTATCGATTGTTATCTCTTATGCCAAACGAAGTGATGGTATTAAGTTCTCAATACGTAGTGGGATGAAAGAAATTAGAGCCAATAAACTAGTGAAATATATCCTTATCGACCATGGCATAGGTGGTGGCCATGATGAAATGGCTGGCGGCTTTATTCAGAAGAAAGATATGAATTTTTTACATAATAGGGATTTGGATACTTATGTGCGTTATCGTGTGTTGTCATACCTTGAGAAGGAATCTTGTCTATAGGAGGACTATATGAAAAGTACGAATATGATGGTTAATGGATGTGAAGGCAGTCAACTTATGGTACGTCAATGGCAAGGGGATAAGCCTGTTGTTGGCGCGCTACATATACTTCATGGTATGGCAGAACATGCCCTTAGGTATGAAGAGTTTGCTACTTATATGACTGAAAAAGGTTTTGTGGTATGGGCTCATGACCATCGACAACATGGTTATAGCGTGACTCATAACCAGTATGGAAAACTTGATGATCAGGATACTTGGGAAAATATCATCAAAGATGTACAAGTAGTTCAAGAAAGCTTTAGGAAGCAATACCCAGATGTGCCAATGACAATGCTTGGCCATAGCATGGGATCTCTTATTTTACGAGACTATATGCAAACATATCAGCCAGAAGTAGCAGCAGCTGTGATTATGGGCTCACCGAACACGCCTAAATTACTCCTAAAAGCAGGTCAACTAGCAGCAGACTTATTGAGTCGAATTAATAAAATGAAAACCTCAGAATTTCTGAATAATTTATCTGTAGGTAAATATAATAAGTACCTAAAAAATACTAAAACAGCCTTTGATTGGATAAGTAAAGATGATGAGATTGTTGACAGGTATGCCAAAGATCCAATGTGTGGTTATGCTTACAACCCACTTTTCTATTATGCAATAGCACAAGGTTCCTTACGGATTAATGATCAGGCGCATATGGCTAAATTTCCGAAAACAGCTATCTTGATGATTTCAGGACAAGAGGATCCAGCTGGAGAATTGGGTGTTGGGGTTAAGAAAATAAGTGATAAGTATACAAAAAATGGTGTTACACACACTTTGAAATTAATACAAGGTATGAGGCATGAAATACTAAATGAAGTGGACCGAAAGATGACCTATGATATTGTAGGTGAGTTTTTAGTAGGTACAGTATAAAGAAATATAATAAGGTGACATCCGTTATTGCGGATGTCACCCTTTTGAGAAGGAAATATAGAATGAAACGAAATGATTTGATTATTATTGTTATAGGTTTATTAATTGCTTTAGTGGTTTACCTAGGTATACAAGTGAATCAGAAGATGGTGGATACGGACGACAAGAAGTTAGAGGTCTATATTGATGGTGCTCTTGAATCAAGTTTTGACTTAGATGTTGATACAATTCAGCGTTATGAAACAGAATATGGTATCAATGAGATTGAGATTGTTGATGGGGTTGCACGTATTGTTTATGCCAATTGCCTAACGCAGTCTTGTATTAGAGACGGAGATATTGATCATGTGAATGAAACCATTATTTGTCTGCCACATCGGTTTCACTTGAAAGTCGTTGGTGACGGAGAGGGGGAAGTTGATGCCATCTCAAAGTAGACACCATATCAGAGAAATGATTGTGTTAAGTTTGTTTATTGCCATTGCTTTGGTCTTAAGTTATTTTGAACGATTTATCCCCATCAATTTTGCCGTGCCTGGCGTTAAACTAGGCCTAGCGAATGTGGTAACCCTATTATGTCTTGGAATTTATAAGCCTAAACAAGTGTATTTACTTATATTTGTTAGGGTTTTATTAGCGTCTCTATTTATAGGCAGCATGATGAGTTTCTGGTACAGCTTAACTGGAGGCATTCTAAGTGGGACGGCAATGATGTTAGCCTACAGCCTTTTAAAGGATCGAGTAAGTATGGTTGGTGTTAGCGTAATTGGTGCAATTTTTCACAACATTGGGCAAATTATCATAGTCTCTATTATTACAGAAAGCTTTTTGGTGGCGATCACATATTTTCCAGTCTTATTAGTGTCGGGAATTATCACAGGAATATTTATAGGTATCGTTGGACAAGTTACAAAACCTTATGTTTATAAGATGGTTAAGTATTAGTTAGATTACACTTTAATTAAATTGTTCTGTTTTAGCTTTCATCTGAAGCCACTATTTGTTATAATTTCAATAAATGAACACCTATCAGAATGAAGGCATCTTAAAGGAGATACATCCATGAAAAGAATTTTGAGTTTATGCGTTATTTTAGCGCTGATTATAAATAGTTTATCAACAATAGCATATGCCGGTGACTTTGCTGAAAGTCTTTACTTAGAGTACGACAATACAGTCTACAAATACGGTGCCAGATTGGTTACCGTTGTTATTAATGACGTGGTAGTTGAGACTGGAGATATGCCGGCGGTCATACTAGATAGTAGGACCCTAGTGCCTGTTAGAGAAGTTTTTGAATCAGAAGCATTTGGTGCAAGTGTTGATTGGAATGGTGATAAACAAGAAGTATATATCGCTTACAAAGACAAACTAATAGTTTTAGCAATCGACAGCGATGTGGCTTATGTGAATGGTGAGGCTCATACCTTAGATGTACCAGCAAAACTCATCAGAGACTTAAGCAAAGATTATTCAAAAACGATGATTCCTTTAAGGTTTGTTTCAGAGATATTAGAGTTTGATGTGGCATGGGACAATGAATCTTTTACTGCTATTCTTAAAAATGAAAAGTTGCCAACAGCCCAACCTGAAGAACAAGAACCAGTTAAAGTAGATGATGGTTCTGTGGCTGGAGAAAAACTAGATGGTTTATCAGGGGCAGGTGCTAATAGAGAACTACCAACACCACTAAAAGATAATCCTGTTTCTTGGTCTGCCTCAAGTGATCAGTTGACAGAGATTGATGACAGTTATGTTGAAAACTCAATCACAAATGAAAACCATGATGAAACTAAGATAAAAAGGGTTAAATATGATGATACTGGGCTGTATAAGTCTTTTATTATTGAGTCCTCATCAGCAATGTCAGGCATAGATCAGTTCATCTGGGATGGTAAGTTCATCATTGATATCAGTAATTCTATTAATGAACTTGAGACAGAATATACTTACCCTGAGAACCCAATTCTCACAAGTATTAGATCCAGTCAATATAGTATATCTCCAAATTCTACGAGGATTGTATTTGACTTGAGAGATGGTGGTAATAAATTTGATTTATCTTTTAACGAAGATAGGACAGAATTGATCATCAGTGTTATGGATAATAGCATACATAATATTTACCTGGGTCAGAATGAGATTGGTGACTTCATTACAGTAACTGGTGTTGCTGCGCCGGATGCAAAAATGTTTCGTTTGTCAAACCCTGATCGAATTGTCATAGATTTTCCAAATACCATAACTGTATTAGGTTTTAATGAAAGCCTTGCAGAAGGACAATATGTTAATAAAATAAGAACAGCCCAATTTGACACAACCACAGCACGGATTGTTGTTGAGACGGATGGTCAGGCTGATTATGAGATTACTAAGGCAGACAATGGTCAGACAGTCATTCAGTTTAAGGAACCAGGTTATGAGAACATTGTTTACGAGAATGATGAAAAACCTACTATTAAGTTGGAAGAAACTGAAACTGATATTAGCATTGAAGGTATTGTTTACGATAATGACTATAGAAATAGAACGTTTACAATTACCCTAGGACAGAATTATGGCGCCTTATTTGGTGAAGGATCCCTTAAGGTAAATGATGGTATCATTGAAACAATTGATATTGATGAAACAGATGAAGGTTTAACAAAAATTGTTATAGAATCAACCAAAGTTTATGAATATAGGGTTGAGGAGGTTGAAGGAGCCATTAATATTAAGGCTTATAAGCCAAAAGAACTTTATGATCAGATTATTGTTGTTGATCCAGGTCATGGTGGTAAAGATCCAGGTGCAATTGACAATGACCTATGGGAAAAACATGTGAACCTGACAATTACTGAATACCTTAAAGAACTCTTTGATGTAGATGATACAGTTCAAGTCTACTACACAAGGCTGATTGATGAGTACCCTGCCCTTCAAGAGAGAGTTGATTTGGCCAATGAGGTTGAGGCAGATGTCTTCTTAAGCATTCATAATAATGCTTATAACCCAAGTTATACAGGGACTGAAACCTTATACTTCCCATCACAAGCATCAAGCACTCTAACCTCATATGGTTTGGCAAGTATTATGCAACAGGCAATCATTGCTGGGACTGGTAACAATGATAGGGGTCTAAAAGATCGAGAAAACTTGTTTGTGCTTAGACATACGGAAATGCCAGCGGTCATTGTTGAGATTGGATACCTAACCAATACGAATGATTCAACAAAGCTAAAAGAAGAGGCTTATCTAAGGCTAGTTGCAAAAGCTTTATATGATGGTGTGAAAACAGTATTTACAACCTATCCTACAAGACGATAAAGTAGATGATATATGACAGAAGAGGCCATGAGCCTCTTTTGTGACGTAAGAAACATGCCTCAAGTTTACTTGTTAAGTTTAGAGCGATTGATGATAAAATAAAAGAGGTCCTTATGAAAGAGAAAATTCTAAAGTTGCTGTTAGAAACTAAGGGACATTTGTCAGGCGAAGCCATTAGTTTGGAGCTGGGCATATCCAGAACAGCCGTATGGAAACATATTAAAAAGTTAAAAGAAGAAGGTTATGACATTTCCTCTGTTCGAAATAAGGGTTATATGATGACTCAAGAGACCACTGAGCTTGTTGAAGACCGGGTTAGAAGTCATATGTTACCCTCTACACGATTTAAGACCGTCAAAATCCTTGAATCAGTTGGATCAACCAACGATGAAGGGAAAAGACTATTAAGTTCTAAGGAAGTGGATGAAGGGGTTCTAATTGCTAAGGAACAAGTAAGTGGTAAAGGTAGGCGGGGTCGTAACTGGGCATCTCCAAAAGACAAAGGTATTTTCATGTCTTTGATGCTTAGGCCAGATATAGAACCAATTCATGCCTCAATGTTAACCTTACTTGCAGGATTAGCAGTGGTTAAAGGCATTGATAAAGTTTGTCAGATTCAAGCTCAAATTAAATGGCCAAATGATGTGGTAGTGAATGGTCGTAAAGTCTGTGGCATCTTAACTGAGATGAGTGCTGAAATGGACTATATTCATTATGTTGTTGTTGGCATAGGTATTAACGTGAACCAAGATGAGTTTCCAGAAGAGCTTAGTGAAATTGCTACATCTTTGAAGCTGGAAACTGGTCAGATGATGAACCGCCCAGAGCTGATTGGTGAGATTATTGAGGCTTTTGAGAACTTATACAATCAATTTATTAGAGAAAAAGATTTATCTTTTGTCATAGATGAGTATAATAGTAGATGTATTAATGTGGGAAAGGCTCTTCGCGTCATTGGTAGAAACACTGAAGAAGAAGGCGTTGGCCTTGAAGTGACCAAAGAGGGTACCCTGAAAATTAGAGATAATAATGGCAATGAAAAATTCATTCATTCAGGCGAAGTTTCTGTGAGAGGCCTGTATGGTTATGTATAGAAGGAGTTATAATGGACGAAGTTGTTTTAGCAGTATCAAGTAGTTATGATCGTAAATATTACCTAAATCAAGATTTTGAAGCTTTACCAGATACAATCAAAGAAGATATTCAAGTGATGATGGTTATGTTCACTATGGAGATTGGTGGTATTCTAACCTTATCATTCTCCGAAGAAGGCAAGTTGTTAGTCCAGACAGAATCAGATGAAGAAGATATTTTATACGATGAAATTGGCTCACATCTTAAATTGAAACAGATGTTAATTGATAAGAGAGACTTACTTGAGAGCTTGGAATTGTTTTTTAGAGTATTCTACTTAGGTGAGGAAATTGAAGAATAAATCATTTGATTAAGAAGTGATTGAAGGAGACAATATGTTATTAGCAATTGATATAGGTAATACAAACATTACAATTGGTGTACATTCAGAAGAAGGTTGGATTGGTACCTTTAGAATGACCACCAAAACACCAAGAACATCAGATGAGTATGGTTTGTTCATCTTATCCTTACTACAATCTAAGAATGTTGATGTTGAGGAAATTGAGGATGTAATTGTGTCTTCGGTTGTACCAAATATTATGCATTCTTTTAACAACGGGATTAGAAAATACATCCATAAAGAGCCAATTGGTATAGGACCAGGTATCAAAACAGGTATTTCAATTCATACGGATAACCCAAGAGAAGTTGGCGCAGACCGAATTGTTGACGCCGCAGGTGCCTTTTATGAATATGGTGGACCAGTTCTAGTTGTGGACTTTGGTACAGCAACAACTTATGATGTTGTATCAGAAAAAGGTGTCTTTGAAGTGGCAGTGACATCACCTGGTATCAGGATTACGGCTAATGCCCTATGGCAAAAGGCAGCTAAATTACCTGAGATTGAGATTAAGAAGCCAAAATCAATTTTAGCCAAAAATACAGTAACAAGTATGCAAGCAGGTTTAGTTTATGGCTATATAGGTCAAGTTGAGTATATTACAAGGAAGATCAAGGAAGAGATGAATCTTCCAGATATGAAAGTTGTAGCAACTGGAGGTCTTGCTCGTATACTACAAGGTGAGACAGATGCCATTGATATTTATGACAGTAACTTAACCTTTAAAGGTTTGAAGTTTATTTACGATAGGAATAAGAAGTAATGAAAATAGGTACATTGGAAGTAAAGAACAATATTTTTCTAGCACCTTTAGCTGGCGTTTCAGACAGAGCTTTTAGAGTTCTATGCGCACAGGAAGGTGCTGGTCTTGTCTATACAGAGATGGTTAGTGCTAAAGCCATCACTTATGGTAATGTAAAAACCAAACAGCTCTTAACAATGTCTCCAGAAATTGAGACGGTTGGGGTTCAACTTTTTGGTCGTGAACCTGAGATTATTGCTGAAGCGGCAAAGATGATTGACCACGATGGGATTTCACTATTTGATGTTAATATGGGTTGCCCAGTGCCAAAGATTGTTAATAACGGGGAAGGTTCAGCTCTTATGAAGTCACCTAAGTTGGTTGGTGAAATTGTCAAAGCTCTAGTAGATGCAGTGGATAAGCCTATAACTATCAAAATCAGGAGTGGTTTTGATCCTGAATCTATTAATGCAGTTGAAGTTGCTAAGATTGCAGAAGCCAATGGGGCTGCTGCAGTTGGTGTTCATGGACGAACAAGAGAACAATATTACAGCGGTAAGGCGGATTGGTCAGTCATTAGGTCTGTTAAGGAGGCTATGAATATTCCTGTGTTTGGTAACGGAGATGTCTTTAGTGGAAAAGATGCCGCTGATATGATTGAGCAAACAGCTTGTGATGCAGTTATGGTAGCTAGAGGTGCCCAAGGCAATCCTTGGATCTTCAGTGAGATCAACCACTTTTTAAGGACAGGTGAATTATTAGCTCGTCCTTCGGATGAAGACGTGATTCAAATGATTCTAAAACATAGGGATGCTTTGGTTGAAGATAAAGGCGATTATATAGCCGTCCGTGAGCTTAGAAAACATATCTCTTGGTATACAAAAGGTATGCATAATGCCACAATTCTTCGTCAAGAAATCAATCATTTGGAAGATGTGGACCAGATTGAAAGCTTACTTAGACAAAGGCTTTTGGCCTAGCTGACCAAAGGGTTTGACATATCTGCTAGATTAAGTTATAATACCTTGAATAATTAGGATGGTAAAGTTGTATTTTATACACTAAATCATCCCTTATTACATAAATAAAAAGGGAAAGGGTGTAGTCTTGTGCCTGATAAAAAAGTAATTTTAACCTACCATGGACTTAAGGAGCTCGAAGAAGAAATTCAGGAGCTTAAAGTCAACAAACGTAAAGAAGTAGCACAGAAAATCAAAGAAGCGAGAGCCCAAGGTGATTTATCTGAAAATGCTGAATATGATGCTGCTAAAGAAGAGCAAGCTGAAATCGAAGCAAGAATTGTCTACATTGAGAAATTGTTAAAGAATGTAGAAGTTATTGATGAAGATGAAGTGGATATCAGTTCAATTAATGTAGGCTGTAAAGTAAGACTTTTTGATGTAGAATTCGATGAAGAAATTGATTATGCCATCGTAGGATCAACAGAAGCTGACCCTTTACATAACAAAATTTCCAATGAATCACCTGTAGGGGAAGCTTTACTTGGTAAAAGAGTTGGAGAAGAAGCAGTTGTCAGCACACCAGCTGGATTGCTTACATTCAAAATATTAGAAATTCATAGATAGTCCTTTCGAGGAAAGGCTATGATTTAGAAGGAGTGTCGAAGTTGGAGAACAACCAAGTTGCCTCAAACGAACAAGAACTTAATGAATTGTTACAGATTAGACGTAACAAATTGACTCAATTACAAGAAGCGGGAAACGATCCTTTTCATATTACAAAATTTGACGTAAGCCATCATGGCGCTAAGATTGTCAAAGATTTTGAAAACCTTGAAGGGAAAGATGTCAGCATTGCTGGACGTATCATGACTAAACGTCTAATGGGTAAGGCTGCATTTATTCACATTCAAGACAAAGAAGGCCAGATCCAAGCCTATGTCCGTAAAGACATGATTGGTGATGATGCTTTTGATGTATTCAAAACATACGACATTGGTGATATTGTTGGTGTAGCCGGTCTTGTTTTTAAAACACAAAAAGGTGAAATTTCTGTTAAGGCAAAAGAAGTAACGTTGTTATCTAAGAGTCTTCAGATTCTACCTGAGAAATACCATGGTCTTAAGGACACTGATACAAGATACCGTCAAAGATATATAGACTTAATTGTGAACCCAGAAGTCAAAGATACATTCTTTAAACGTTCACAGATTATTAGAGAAATTAGAAATTATCTAGATGGAAGAGATTATTTAGAAGTAGAAACGCCAGTACTTCAAACAATTCCTGGTGGTGCTACAGCTAGACCTTTTAATACACACCACAATGCTCTTGATATGGATATGCATATTCGTATATCACTAGAGTTATACTTAAAGCGATTAATCGTTGGTGGTATGGAACGTGTGTATGAAATGGGTCGTGTATTTAGAAACGAAGGTTTATCAGTAAGACATAATCCAGAGTTTACATTACTTGAGTTATATGAAGCATATACAGACTATCATGGTATGATGGACTTAACTGAAGATATGTTTAGAACGGTAGCTAAGAAAGTTCTTGGTACTGCTGTTGTAACTTATGACGGTGTTGAAATTGATCTTGAGAAACCTTTTGATCGATTATCAATGGTAGATGCTATTAAGAAGTATGCAGATATTGATTTCGCTGACTACCCTGATGATGAATCAGCTAAGGCATTAGCGAAGGAAAAAGATGTCCACTTTGAGAAGCACTTTAAACGTGGCGAAATCATCAATGAGTTCTTTGAGAGATTTGTTGAAGAGAACCTTGTTCAACCAACCTTTATTATGGACCATCCAGTTGAGATCTCACCACTTGCTAAGCGTAAGCCAGAGGATCCAGCATACACTGAACGTTTTGAGTTGTTTATCACTAAACGTGAGTTTGCTAATGCGTTCTCAGAGCTTAATGACCCAATTGATCAACGTGGACGATTTGAATACCAGGAGAGCCTTAGAGCAGCTGGTGATGATGAAGCCAACAAGATTGATGAGGACTTCTTAGTATCACTTGAATATGGAATGCCACCAACTGGTGGACTGGGTGTTGGTATTGACAGATTTGTCATGTTGTTAACAGATTCATACTCAATTAGAGATGTCCTGTTATTCCCAACAATGAAGCACAAAACGGACTAAAGCCTTTTTTTGCAAGGGTTACGGGATGTATTTGACAGAGCTTACGACCGGTTTACGACCAATTAAATAAAGAGAACAGACTCATAAATTAACGGTAGGAGAAATCCTACCGTTTTTTGATGTGCAAAATATTAATTTGATAGGAATTGTAGAATGGATTTCTGCTTCTTAAATAACTCATTAGATAAAAGAGTTAGGGATATACTCTAAAAGAGAATACAGGCATGATTAGAGCTCTTTGAGGCTATGGGACAAGGAATCAATTACTAAAACAGATAATTAACAATCAAGAAATAAAGAAGGAGCTGAATACAAATGGAAAAAGCCAAAAAGGTAAGATCATTTGCATCAATATTTGGAGACGAATTTGATGAACCTGTAATGGAGAATAATGGAAGGCTTACACACATTAGATTAGATCAACTGGTTCCCTTCCACAATCATCCTTTTAGATTGTATGAAGGTGAACAATTTAAAGAATTGGTCGATAGTATTAAGAACTATGGCGTGATTGTACCTATTGTTGTTCAAAAAAAGGAAAGTGATTTTGAAATCCTTTCTGGACATAACCGAGCTAAGGCTGCAAAAGAAGCAGGACTAGATACAATAAATTCGATAGTAAAAGAAGATTTGACTGAAGAAGAAGCAATTTTGATTGTTACAGAAACGAATTTAATGCAGAGGTCTTTCACTGACTTGGCGCATTCTGAAAGGGCAAAAGTCATTACCACTAGACATGAGGCGATTAAAAAACAAGGTATCAGAACAGACTTGCTTAAAGAGATTGAAAGTTTATCAAGCTCAACTGTTTTAACTTCGTGCCCAGTGGGCACGAAGTTAGACTCAAAAAAAGATGTTGGTTCTAAACATGATATATCGGCAAGAACTGTTGCAAGATATCTAAGGATTGACAAACTAGATGAAGGACTGCTGATATGTGTCGATGAGGGGAAAATATCAATGAGAGCTGGAGTTGATCTTTCATATCTATCTGAAAATAGTCAAAAAATGGTTCATATTATTATTTCTGAGTCTACATTCAAATTGGATATGAAAAAGGCTTCTATGATCAGGAAATTTGAGGAAGAAGGCAAATTGACCATGGATAATGCAAAATCAATCATTTCGGGTGAGGTAAAGAGAACTCCAAATAAAGAAAGGGTGATTAAAATTCATCCTAGGATTATTGCTAAGTATTTTAACCCTCCCTACGATAAGGAATATATTGAGAAGGTTATGATTAAGGCTCTTGATTACTACTATGAGTGGGAGAAAAAGAATGAAGATGAAGTAGAGGAAGATTTACTTGATTTGTAATTAGCTTACAAATTGATTATTAAAAGACCGAGGAAGAAAGCTATGCTTTCTCGAGGGCAAGCTTCCCTTTTGTCTGACAAAAGGTTTGAATAGTGGGCAAGCCCACACCCAGAGAAGTACATTTCGAATTATCTTTGGATAAGCTACTGGAATAGTGTTCGTCGAATAGGATACTTAATAAACTTAATGTAGGTAATACAAGAGAATACAGGAGGAAGAACTAATGACAAACAAAGGTAAAATAATTAAAATGGTTTATGAAACACGCTTGACTAAACGGGCTACACTTGTGATATTTTATTTGATTAACCGAGCCAGCCAAGAGCTGACTTGCTTTCCAGGCGTTGGGACAATAGCAAGTGAATGTAATATTAGTAAAAGAACAGTTCAAAGAGCTTTAAATGATCTTGAAGAAACAGGTTTTCTTGTTAGAGAAAGTCGCTTTCATGAGAAAGGGGGTCAAAGATCAAATCTCTATAGAATAAATGAAAATATTGTTGTTGATAAAGGGATAGAAGAAGTAGGGTTTGATTATTGTAATTCGGCAGTAGAGCAAAGCAACAAGATTATCAAAAAACTTCATCTCATAAACTGTCATGGGGAGGAAGACACGCTGTCATCCCTTTAATTATATATCTCTAACAAGGGGTATTGATAAAGAAATATAAAGTACTAAGGAATGATATATAATAAGGACCATTTGGTTGAGAATATTAATATTGATAATTGATAAGATAGAAGCCGTATAAAAAATCATATTAAGATATAAAACCCTACAAAAACGGACCCTTAAGTGATGTCCGTTTTTGTGGGGTTTATAGGATTAAGTAGGAGGAGTTGCAATCACTTAATCCTATGACTAGGTCTATGATGGTGCAGTCGCTATGATTCTATTGAATCAGCATTACTTAGCAAAAACTGTTCTGCCTTGTAATTCCAAAGCCCACCATTATCTTCAATAATCTGGTGGAGTTCATTGAAGAGTGGGTTACTTTCGCCTAGTTTATCAAAAGCATCAATAGCTGTAAGGGGCAGCTTGATGTTGGTATAGATTAATTTTTTACCACCTGGTATTTCTTTTAACCGAAGGGTCGTATCAACAACAGCATCCAGTCCACCGATATGGGTTATCATAGCTGATGGGTTAATTTTGCCACTGGCCATTAAACTTAAGGCCTCATTCATATCATCCGTATTACCACCACTGGTACCAACAATGTGGGTAGCGTTATAATGAACATCATAGAAGTTAAGGCCAGCAGTGAAGTCTGTTCTTGTAGGACCAGCAAAGAAGTTTAAGCAACCATCAAAACCAAGAATATCACTGCCTTGCTCAATCACACTTTTAACAGGTGCCATAACAAAAACATCATCAAATCCTTTACCATCTGTAATATCTAATAAAAACTGACTAGGCTCATCTGTTTTTCCAGTATTGACGTAGACAAGTTTAACACCTTCTTTAGCAGCCCTTTCAACCGTATAGACTTCACTGGCTCTCTTTAATCTTTCATCACTGATATCTGTGACCACTAAGAGAGAAGGTTTACGGTCACCATTAATGGCATAGTCTATAGCACCTAGACCCATTGGTCCGACACCAGCTAAGATAGCCATAGCACCACCATCTACAATGCCCATTTCGTGTTTATAACTACCTTTAACTGTATGATAAGAGGCATGAAAGGCTCCAATAATACAAGACATTGGCTCAGCTAATGAACCAAAGTAGAAGGCATCACCATCATAGTTTAGGAGACAGTCTTGCTCCATAACTTCATTTGGGATAATAATGTGAGTGGCATCTCCGCCAATCCATTTATAGCTGTATCCTGGTGCGGCATAGATATTTTCCTCTAGGTTAAGAGCAGGTTGAATTGAGAAGTTCATACCAGCTTTAAACTGCTTAGACCACTTGCTGCCAACTTTAACAATACGTCCACAAAATTCATGGCCGACAATAACAGGTTCATCAGCAATATTATCAGGCACTCTTTTGTGGTCTGTGCCTTGAATAGCTGCTTTATAAGTAGACATACAAATGCTATCTGATACAATTTCTGCTAGGATTTCATCCTCTTTAATATCCGGTAAATCAAAGCTTTCTAGTCTTAAATCATTCTTTCCGTATAATCTTACTCCGTAACTTTTCATAATAGCTCCTTATCCTAATGTCATGTTTACTTGTTCAATCAATCTATAGGAACTAGCTATAGAACTGATGAGGTTGTCCCATGGGTCTAATTCTGTTATATCTGCAAGGGTAGACAAGAGAATCTTGTCTTCCAGCTTAGTTTGTACATCTGTCCATTTATTATCACTTGGGTCTCTGTACTTAAGGGCTGTTGCAATGCCCTCAATTATGGGTGATGCATTAACACCAGTCTCTTTACATAGGAGAGCAGCACCAATAAGGCGATCATCCTTCTTGAGTTTTCTTAGAGGATCATTTGCAACACGTTTGACCGGATCATTTAAATAGGGGTTCTTAAATCTTTCGACAAGATCATCTACATGTAAGATAAGCTCATCCAGAGAAGTACCATACTTAAGTGATATGGCTGTTGCTGAGGCTGTCATAGCTTCCTTAACTACTTTTTCAATAGAGCTGTCATTCATGGCATCACTGATTAGTTCAATGTCTTTTGTCGCTCCTAAGTAAGCACATATGGCATGTCCCATATTATGAATGTACAATTTCTTCACAATTTGAATTTCAAAAGGTTCACAAGCTTCCATGCCTACAACATTTGGAATGTAGTCGATAAAGGCATTTTTATCTGCTGGTAGATGACGATAAGGTTCTACTGCGATATCAAGGATATTATCACTATCATTAGATGCCAACTTTGGAACCATTCTTCCAATGGTCGTATCAACAAGACCGACTGTTTGATTGAAGAGTTTTTGTTCTTTTCCAGTCAGCTTTTCCATAATCAGACGTCTTAAGTACTTTGATGCATACATTAAGTTCTCACATATTAAAATGTTAAGAGCTGTCTTATTATTGTTACGCCATCTTTGTCTGAAACCCTTAATAAGTGGATCCACGATATAGGGTAAAACGTGCACACCAACCGAAATGGCCATTAGGTTTATCTCAGATAGTAGAGCGTCGACTTCCTCATTGTCATTACCATTTATGGCTGAAATGTGATTAACTTCTATAGTGTTACAAGATGCTTTTGAGACTGTTTCAATCCTATAAGTGCCTAGTTGATTCATTGCTTTGATAACGTCTTCGTTAACATCTACAAAGACTGTATGGTAACCAGATTGATAGAATAACTGGCCAATAAAGCCTCTTCCTATATTGCCTGCCCCATAAATTGCTGCTTTCTTCATTGTGACCTCCTCATGATAAATGTAAATTATACCCAAGAAATGATAATGAATAAGTTATAAAAGGGTAAGTGATGGGTATATCTTGGTTATACAATACCATATATACCAAAAGATTACAAATAGATACTCATAATATACCCGTTATCTTGCAATGAAAGCCAAAATATACTAAAATTAACCATAAGCTATTAAAGAAACTATTAAGTGGATGGGGGTTCATATGAAAACACAGAGATTAGAAGATGTACTTATATACATAAAGCAGCATAAGACAGTATCTCTTGATACCTTGTGTGAAGTTTTTGATGTATCTAAGAACACAATTAGAAGAGATGTAGATGCGCTAAAGAAAACTGGTGCTATAGAGAAGGTATATGGTGGCGTCACCTTTGTTGAACAAAAGAACTTGATTCCTATAGGACAAAGAAATCAAGTCTTAAATAGTGAGAAAAGGATCATTGGCAAACTTGCAGCTAGCGAAGTCGAAGATCATGATATCATCTTTATCGATGCAGGAACGACCACATCAACAATGATTCCTTTTCTATCTGAGAGAAAACACCTTACTGTTATTACCAACAGTCTTACCGTTATGAATGACGCTCTTGGTTATCCAGAAATCGAAGTTATTTCAACAGGTGGAAACTTACTTCGAGAAACAAACTCTTTTATTGGGATTGAGGCAATAAAAGTCTTAGAAAACTATAACATACATAAAGCTTTCATTGGTGCTTCTGGTATTTCACTAACTAGTGGGATAACAAATTCATCTAGTATTGAAGCAGAGATCAAGAAGACAATATTTAAGGTGAGTGACCAAATCAATCTCCTAGTTGACCACTCGAAATTTGACCATTCATCTTTAGTGACCTTTGCCAAAATTGAGTTGATTGATAGGCTGGTTACTGATGTTAAGCCTAACCAAACGTATATTCAATACTGTCAAGAAAATAATATTGAAATAAAAAATATTGTTAGTGTAAACTAGCATTTTTTCTATGATAAGAGAAAGGAGCCTGTATTATGCATTATGAGTATGAAATAGTAGAACATGTAACAGGACTCCCCATGAAAGCCTTCCTCGTTAGTATTGACTCAAGGGCCTATCACTGGCACTCTGATCTGGAAATCATATGGTTATTAAAGGGGTCAGTGATTCTTCAGTTGAATTCAGGAGATGTTGTCCTCAATGAAGGGGATGTATACCTCCTAAATACCAATGAAGTTCATTGTCTTAAACATACATCAACTGATAATTTGCTTTTAGCTCTCCAGGTAAATGAGAATCTACCTAAAGGTTATTTTAAGCGTCTCAGGTACGTAAAATTCGATACCTCAAAACTAGCATCTAATGGGGATATTTCTCTTAAAATCAAGAGAAAACTATCCAGAATTATGATGGCTTTGGTCACAGATCTACCAGATCAACAAATGAAAGCAATAGGTTATTTAAATCTGCTCATTGGTGAACTTTTATCTGATTTACCCTATGAGATCATTGATCGCCAGATTGCCAAATCGACAGATAACGAACTTGAGAGGTTAACAAGGATTATAGAATATATCAATAACCATTATCAAAGTAAAATATCCTTACAGTCTTTAGCTGATGAAGAATACTTAAGTAGATATAGAATGTCACATTTTATTAAAGAAAAATTAGGCATTGGTTTCCAACAATTACTCAATAAAGTTAGGCTAGAAAATGCCTTAATGTTGATTAAGGGTACAGATGAGAGAATACTGACAATTTCTGAAGAATGTGGTTTTTCTGATATTAAGTACCTAAATAACTTGCTGAAGGAAGAATTCTCTATGACAGCAAGGGAGCTTAGGAAAAGGGAATTGCCTAATGAAAAAGGACAGTTTGTAAAAAAAGATCTTGAGCATAGACAATTTAATAGAGAAGAAGCCCTTAACATTCTAAGAAATTATCTATAAGCTATAAGGCAATAATAAAAGGCAGACCTGCATTAATCGGGTCTGCCTTTTTTGAGGTATAATTTTGTGATACTAATGAACAAGAATTAGTTATAATAGCAACATTGTCATGTAAATGTGACAAGATACACAAAGATTAGATCTAGCTTTAGACTTATAATATATTCATAACTACTAAGGAGGTGTGTATGTGAAAAAAGTATGTTGCGTAGGGATTGCAGTTGCAGATGTTGTCGCTAAAACAGTAAATGTGGTGCCAGAGCCTGGTAAATTAGAGCTAGTTAACGGTATATCAATGCATACAGGTGGTTGTGCAGTCAATGCAGCAATTGACTTATCTAAAATTGGTATAAAGACTGAAATATGTGCTTTAGTAGGTGAAGACGCATTTGGAGATTTCATCATAAGAGAGTTAGAAGCTAATAAGGTTGGAACAGAAGGTATCAAAAGAACCAATGAAGTAGCAACATCATCCTCGGTGGTGCTTAGCTTAAGAGATGGCGAAAGAAGCTTTCTTCATAATATTGGTTCAAATGGCGTCTTTGGCATTAAGGACATAAGTTGGCAAGTGATTGAGGCATGCGATATTGTTTTTGTTGCTGGATCTTTACTAATGCCTGAGTTCGATGGCGAGCAAACGGCAGCTTTCTTGTCAAAGGTTAAAGCACTTGGCAAAACAACGGTACTAGATACTGCATGGGATTCAACTGGTGCATGGATGAAGAAAGTTGCTCCAGTTTTACCATATGTAGATTACTTCATGCCTAGTATTGAAGAAGCTGAAATGCTAAGTGGTAAGTCGGACTTAGGAGATATTGCCAATGAGTTTACAAAATCAGGTGCTAAAAATGTCATCCTCAAATTAGGAGAAGATGGATGTTATGCTCTATGCGAGGGCAAGGTAATCGAACGTCCTATATATAAAGTGGACGTTGTAGATACAAATGGAGCGGGTGATTCCTTTGTTGCTGGTTTCATTGCAGGTTTAATAGAAGGACAATTAATTGAAGATGCATTAGATTTTGCCTGTGCAGTCGGTGCCCATTGTGTCGGTGAATTGGGTGCTTCTACAGGTGTATGTCACAAGAATAATATTTATAAGTTTATAGATAACAATAAAACAAGCAATTAGGAGGATACAATGAGTCAATTTAAATTTTCAGTAGGACCATGGAATGTTCATGAAGGTGGAGATGCATTTGGACCTGTCGTAAGAGAAAGCATTAGTTTTGAGGAAAAGATTAAGACATTTGCAGAGATGGGATTTAGTGCCATTCAATTTCATGATGATGATGCAGTACCTAACATGAATGATCTAACAGAAGAAGAGATTAAAGCAGAAGCAAGAAAAGTAAAGGCGTTACTTGATAAATACAATTTGGTTGCAGAATTTGTTGCACCTAGACTATGGGAAGATAACCATACCCATGATGGTGGGTTCACTTCAATGAGTCAGGAAGATAGAGATTTTGCTATGTGGCGTGCCTATCGATCAATTGATATAGCCAATGAACTAGGCTGTGATAAAATCGTGCTTTGGCTAGCAAGAGAAGGAACACTTTGCTATGAAAGCAAAAACCCAGTAGAAGGTGTTAATAGATTAGTTGAGTCAATTAATGGGATGCTTGATTATGACAGTAACATTAAAGTTCTCATTGAACCTAAACCTAATGAGCCAATTGATAGAAGTTTCTGTCCTACTATGGGCCATGTTATGGGTGTTTCTGCAAAGACAAATGATCCATCAAGAGTAGGTGGTCTACTGGAAAGTGCACATGCAATTCTAGCAGGTCTTGATCCAGCAAATGAAATGGCATTTGGTTTAGCCTTTGATAAGTTGTGGGGTGTTCACTTAAATGATCAAAATGGTATGAAATACGACCAAGACAAAGCCTTTGGTGCAGAAAATCTACGACAAGCATTTAACCAAGTTAGAGTTTTAGTAGAGAATGGATTTGGTAATAATGGTGAGTACGTTGGTTTAGATGTAAAAGCTATGAGAACACAAAAGATTGAAGATAGCTACCGACATCTTGCAAACAGTATGAAAGTCGTAAAACTGATGGAAGAAAAAGTATCAAAATTTGATTATGCACTTCAAAAGAAATATATTGAGGAACGTAATTATGAATCACTTGAAATGTATGTTATTGAGTTAATATTGGGCTTGGATAACTAGAATAATCACAAGTGTAAGTTTGTGTAAATCCTTAAATTAAATAGTTAAACAACAAAAGGCTGACGATATGTACAGCCTTTTGTTATACATGGATGATTCTATTTTATTCATTACTATTTATACATAGTTCTATATTGGCTGGGAGATAGACCTTCTATGCTCTTAAAAGTTCTTACGAATGAATTTCTATGGTTGAAACCAGAGGATTCAGAAATTTCCTGTATAGCCTTATTGGACCTGGTAAGTAAGTTCTTAGCAAACTCAATACGTTTGACTGACACATATAATTTGTAGCCACCTTCAATGTGATTATTTAAGAGTTTAGACAAATACTTTGGTGAGTAATTGAATTGATCCGCCAAATAATCTAAAGAGAGGTCTTCAGTGAAATGTTCATCAATAAATGTCATGATTGTGTTAATGTCGTTTTTTGTATTAACTTCTATATGGTATGACGAAATATTAAGAGCGTGCTGAGTCAACTGATCATATAAATCATCAAACGGCAACTTATTGAGTGGGTCAATGATGACATCTATTGTCTCAAAACTGTTAGTTGGTACATAAGTAGACTCGTTACTAATTAAGTTGAGGAGTTTGGCGATTGTGATATACAGTTCATTAAGTTGTTGTGTATCTAGATCTAATCCTTTATTGATGTTTAGTATTTTATTTAACAGTGACTCTACAGCTTTTTCATTACCTGACAGGATATAGTTTGTCAATTTATGTTCCATACTATAGCTGAATTTAAATGCCATGTCTTCAGTAGAATCGTCATATAAGAGAACTGTCTTACTGGTTTTATGATATCGTTTTAGGGCTTGATGAGATTCCGTGTAGGAGTAGTGGATACCATTTACATATTGATATATTTTTCCAATACCAATTTTGAGTTTTACCATGTTTCCATCGTTTATGAATAAGTCGGCAATGGCTTGAGCTGTTACTCTAATCTCTTCACTGGTTGTTGAGATGGGTACATTGAGAATAATAGCGATATTTTTCTTGTCTAACGGAATAATATTAGAAGCATAATCATCAAAGAATTCAACAAATAGTTTTAGTATCCCGTTTAGCATTTGTTTTTGCTCAATTTCATCAAAGCTGTTATAAAAGTCTTGATAGAAATCGTATTGCATGGTCAGAACACAGAAGTAATCTTCTTCGAAATAGACTTCAATGTCGCTGAGCTTTTCGTTTATCTCATCCTGTTTACCAAAAACATTGTCTTGAAGTAAGGTGTATAGGTAATGGACTTTGGCATATTTTGAGCTAGATTCGAGATTTTCGTTTAGGTGAAGATTCTTATTAACTAGGTTGTGTATAGAATAGTCAATCAGTTCGAGATCGTTCATTGGATCGTTTGTGGGGGTATTTTGATCAACATACTGAATTATCTTTTCTATTGGTGAATATAGTTTTTTTGACCCAAAATACAACATAATGAATGTGAATATAAGTATGCTGAGGCTCGTCAATAAATAGATTTTTCGAAAGTCCTTTGATTGATCATTAAGATCTTTGATTGGTATGGTAGCAGTCAGATGGAAAACCTTATTAAATAGTAAGGTTTCTTTTTTTATAGTAATATGCTCATCTTGATCATAGTCTATGAGCTTGGAACCGGAATAACAGTAAACAAGACCTTGCTCATCAATCATCGTGACTTGGCTATTTGGTGTTAACTTATAATGGTTAAAGAGATCCTGAAGAGACAGGATGTTAAGGTTGATTAACATAATCTTCTGACTGAAGAGCTGGCCATACTGATTGGTAATGAGTGGTAATACAAGGTCTCGGTTGTTGAGAAGTGCCATAGGATGTATATAGTAATGGCTGTTTGTAAATGTAACATCATTAATATTTGCCTGATTGAGATTATTATATGACATGATTTCTGTAAAGAATAGGTTAGCATTCGAAGTACCAATAGTAGATATAACATAGTCATTATTTGCATCGTAGATTGCAATGCTATCAATCATTGTATTAGCGTTGGCATAAGAGGTCAAGAAATCCTTAACAGCAGTAACATTGTAGTAGTCATCTTTTTCAGGCTTATTACTGTAGCTAATATAGTCCCTGGCCAGTGGATTGTAAACGATGAAGCTGGACAAATCCTTAATTTCATTCATTGAATCTTGAATAGATCGGTCTATGTTATCAAGGGATTGTTGATAATAAGTTATAGCCTCTGATTTGCTTTTTTCTATTGAGTATGAGTAATAGGCAAAACTAACACCATAAATAAATACTGTTGGCAAAATCATAAACAGCATAAGTTTGTAAAAGTATCTTCGTTTGTATGTACGTTTATTATCTTTCATTTTAATCACCCATCATTATTATACATCAATATTTATGGAATATAAAATTACAATGTAACAAGATGGAAAAATGTTACAAGGTGGAAAAGTGGTGATGATAAAGGGTGGAATAAGTGTGCAGGGGTGGTATTTTGTGTCTTGTGCCCTTTATAACTGGGGTGTACAGTGAGAAAGTAGCAAACGGGAGGTCAAAAAATGCGTTATACATTTAAGAAGTATTACTATTATTACCTATTACTCGCACTACCAATACTATATTTTATTATCTTCAAATATATGCCAATGTTTGGAAATATCATTGCCTTTAGAAGTTACAAACCAGGCCATTCCATCTATGGTGTTGAGTGGGTAGGATTAAAATACTACCAAATGTTTCTAAAAGATCCTTCCTTTATAAGGGCTTTAAAAAACACCTTGATTCTAAGTTTTGGCAATTTAATCATTAACTTTCCAATACCTATCATTTTTGCATTGCTCTTGAATGAAATTAAAAGTCCTAATGGAAAGAAGTTTATCCAAACTGTTGCATTCTTACCAAGTTTCATTGCTGTTGTAATTGTAATTGGTATAGCCAAAGAGATACTATCACCCTCGACTGGTGTGGTTAACGACTTGCTAGTTAGTACAGGATTGATAGATAAGGCAATATTCTTTGTAAATGATCCAAAGTGGTTTAGACCTATTTACATTTTTACTGATACATGGCAATACACTGGTCGATCAGCTGTTATTTACATTGCAGCCCTTGCAGGTGTGAACCCTACATTGTATGAAGTTGCAAGGGTAGATGGTGCTAATAGATGGAAGCAAACGCTACATGTTACCTTACCTTCTATAATGCCAACAATAACCATCACTTTTATTCTAAGAGTTGGTACAATCATGACCCTTGGCTTTGAAAAGGCTTTATTATTGCAGACACCAGTTAATACAATAACCAGTGACATTATTGATACATTTGTTTACCGTCAAGGTTTACTACTAGGCAATTATAGTTATGCAACAGCGGTAGGACTTTTTAGTGGTTTGATTGGACTAGTGTTAATCGTTTTAACAAACTATATTGTTAAAAAGACATCAAATGAATCTATGTTTTAGGAGGTGAGAAAATGGCTAGAAAACTAAATGTGTTACTAATGAGCATCATCATTCTTCTTTGTTTATATCCCTTTATGTACACAATTGCTATGTCTATGAGTAGTGCTGAAGCTATCATGGCTGGTGATGTTAATATATTTCCAAAGCAAATAGAACTTGAAGCCTACAGAAGGGCTTTTATACAGCCGTATTTTCTCAGGTCGTTTATAAACTCTTTTGTTTATACCATATCAGGAACATTCATTAGTCTGGTATTAACAATAATGGCAGCTTATGCCTTATCTAGAAGAGTTCTTCCAGGGAAGAGGGTAATCCTGATTCTTATCATTGCCACAATGTTTTTCCCAGGAGGCATGATTCCTTCATTTTTGGTCATATATAAATTAAAAATGATTGACACCATATGGTCTCAGATTATTCCAATGGCTATAACACCTTATTTACTCTTTATGATGATTGCCTTTATGAGGCAACTGCCATATGAACTTGAGGAAGCTGGTAAGATGGATGGTATGAATCCGGTACAATCTTTGATTTATATAGTATTACCATTATCTAAGCCAATCATTGCAACCGTATCACTTTTTACAGCTTTAATACAGTGGAATAACTGGTTTAGTGCAATGATTTACCTATCATCAGCCGAAAAATTCCCAGTTATGCTAAAACTCAAATCTATTATTGAAGCTGGAGATATGGCTATGAAAGGCCAAAGTAACATTGATTATGATGTCATGGTGTTACCCACATCCATCAAATCAGCAAGTGTATTATTGGTAGCTTTGCCTATCATTTTACTATATATAGGGTTACAGAAATATTTTATCAAAGGATTAATGATTGGAGCCGTTAAAGGTTAGAAGGAGGATTATTGAACATGAAAAAATTATTTGTATGGGGACTCGTAATGATATTAACAATGCAACTGTTTGTTGGTTGTAGTAATGAACCAGAAGTTGAGCAAACAACTTCTACTGATGAGGAAACTGAGGCAACTACTGAAAAGGACACAACTGAAGATGAAGTAGAAGAAGTAGACCTTAAACCGCTTGAGCTCAAAATTATGTATAAAGACAAACAAGATGCGCCATTCAATCCAGATTGGGCAATGATAAAGGAAATAGAAGAAAGAGGAAATGTTCGACTTGAGTTCGAAGTAGTAGCCGAACAGCAATACAACCAAAAATGGCAACTTGCATTTAACACAGGTAGCGTCGCAGACATTGTAACCTTTGTACATCCTGAGACCATGCAACCATTTGCAAAAGGAGACCTACTTGTCCCAATCAGTGACTATGTCGATCAAATGCCGAATTATCAAGCATATGTTGCTTCTCGTCAACTTGAGCAGGAAATCTCCCATAAAACCTTATCTGATGGTAAATATTATTGGTTCCAAGGTTTTAAAGATATGGCAGAATACAATGCAGGCATCATGGTTCGAAAAGACTTAATCGAGGCAAATGGTTTAACAATGCCTACAACTGTTGAAGAGCTTGAAGTCGTTCTTATTGCACTCAAAGAACTTTATCCAGACTCCTATCCAATGACTGGTTTTAATGGTATGGACATGCTATTAGCCTTAACTAGTCCATATTTCGGTACGATGGCAGGATGGATGAGTCCGGATGCCTCAGGTTATGATGAAGATACTGGCTTATTCTACAATAGTTATATGAGTGATAAAGGTAAAGTGATGGTAGAGTATTATAGCCGCCTATATGATGGTGAGTTATTAGATCCAGAACTTTTCACACAAAATTTCGAGCAATGGTTGCAAAGACTTGTGACACAACAGTCGTTTGTTACTGTAGGATTTGCACCAACCTTACCACTTGTAAATAGTACAGCACAGGGTATGGGAATCGAAGGATTTGAGATGGTTATGTTACCACCATTATCAAGTGCTGTAGAGCCAGAATCGAAGGCTATATTACTTAGAAGTATGAGTTCTTGGGTACTACCTAGACACGTAGCCGAAAGAGAAGATTTTGATAGAATTATTGAGTTTATTGACTGGTATTTATACAGTGATGAGGGTCAATTACTACAAAATTGGGGTATTGAAGGATTGACTTATGAAGTTGTAGATGGTAATAAACAATTTATTGGTGATAGAAATACTAGAGCAAGTGAATTCGGTGTAGGAACAGATAGTTTATCTATTATGCAAGATCTTGAGTCCATTGAAGCCCAAGCAGATCCTATACTATTTGCAATGACCAAAACATTATATGATTCAGATAGAGTTTTTGGTTCAGTTAAGATGCTTGATTATTCAGATGAGCAAATGGAAGAAGTAGGCATATTATCTTCTACTATTAAAGATTTAAGTTCAAGATATTACCAGCAATTTATTATGGATGTTCTTGATGTAGAAGAAGATTGGGCAACATTCATTGAAGAGTCAGAAGCAGCAGGTGCATCAAAATTAATTGATATTAAGAACGGTGTGCAATAGATACAGTATTAGATAAAGGAGTAATAAAATGTTAAAGAATATTGATAATGTAAAAGAAGTTGTTGAACTTATGAGCCTTGATGAAAAACTAGCCCTCCTTGTGGGGGGCAAGAGTTTCTCAAGTCTTGGTATAGAAAAATATGGCATTACAGAAATGTCTATGTGTGATGGTCATAATGGTATTAACCTTATGCAAAAGATGATTGACATTGTACCACAAGTTATTGCACAAGTTGCACAAACTGGCCAATTAGCAGTTGGACGTGATGAGATTATTAATTACCTTTTTGCAATTGGTAAAGCTACAGGTGGTTTAACGGGTACAGCTAAACTTCTTCAAGGATCTCTGACGGAAGATGATTTAAGTCGAATGGAAGATTCTGTAGCGACATTTGCTAAGCAGTTTATGGATGCTTTACCTAAAGTATTGCCAGGTGGTAAACTACCCACTGCATACCCAGTTGGTATGAACATGGCAACAACCTGGAATAAAGCTCTTATGACTGAATGTGGTGAAAAAGTTGGTATCGAAGCCAAAGCTTATGATGTAGACATACTTCTAGCACCAAATATCAATATTCAAAGAGATCCCCTATGTGGTAGATGGTTTGAAAGTTTTTCAGAGGATCCGTTTGTAACTAGTGAACTAGTCAAGCCTTATATTGAAGGTGTCCAGTCCACCGGGGTCCTTGGTGATGTGAAACATTATGTTGCCAATAATCAAGAAACACTAAGACATGAAGTGGATGAAATCATCTCTGAACGTGCTTTAAGAGAAATATACCTACCAGGCTTTAAAGCAGCCATTGTTGATGCCAAATGCCAAACAGTTATGACGGCATACAACTCTGTTAATGGTGAATTTTGTACAGAGAATGATTTCATCCTTAATCAAGTACTAAGAAAAGATTGGGGATTTGAAGGATTAGTCTTATCAGATTGGAATGCAGTTTATAACAAAGTAGAAGCCCTTAAAGCAGGTAACAATCTTGAGATGCCAGGTCCTAATAATCAATCAGAGGTTAAAGAAGCTATTGAAAATGGTCTAATATCAGAGACGTTAATCGATGAACATATTACTAAGATTCTTGAAGCCATTACGAAAACGAATACCTTCAAAGGTGAAAGACTTGATTCATTTGACTGTGAAGCACATGGTGAATTTTCTAGGAAGATGGCTGTAGAAAGTCTTGTACTTTTGAAGAATGAAAATGTCTTACCACTTAAAACAAATAGTATTGCAATTACAGGTTCTTACGCAAATGATACCCTTGCCTGTGGTTCAGGATCAGCTGGTGTTATATCACCTTATGTCATTTCAGTGATTGATGGATTTGAGAATAAATATGACAATGTGACCTATACAGCTGAAGTCACAAATGAGTGTCTATCAGATTCAGATGTCCTTGTTGTTGTTGTAGGAGAAATGGTTGGAGAAGGTGCAGATCGTAAGCATATGAAACTAGACAACGCTAGTCTCAAGCTGATTCAGGATGGGTCACAACTAGCGAAAGCTCAAGGCAAAAAGACATTGATCGTCTTAAATCTACCAGGACCTGTTGAAATGGCTGATTGGATAGATGATGTTGATGCAGTCTTATTTGCAGGATTTGCAGGCCAAGAGGCTGGTAACGCCATTGCTGATGTAGTATCAGGCTCTGCTAACCCATCAGGTAAATTATGTGCAACATTCCCAGTGAAATATAAAGATACACCTAGCTATATATCATTTCCGGGGGAATTCAATCGCCATTACTATGGTGAAGGTATCTTCGTTGGTTATCGTTACTATGATGCTAAAGAATTAGCGGTTCAATTCCCATTTGGCTATGGTCTTTCATATTCTAACTTCCAGTATAAGGAAATCGTTGTAGAAAATGAAGCTATAGATTTGGACAAATCAGAGACCCTTAAGGTGAAAGTATGTATCAAGAATACAAGTGAGCTTGCAGGTCAAGAGGTTATTCAGTTATATGTGAATGATCTTGAATCAACCCTTAGAAGACCAGAAAAGGAACTAAAAGGTTTTGAAAAAGTAAGCTTTGAACCTGGGCAAGAGCAATGGATTACCTTTGAGTTAGCTAAAGAATCCTTTGCAGCATATGATGAAAACTTAAGTGATTGGATTGTAGAGCCAGGTGAATTCGAAGTCATGGTTGGGTCATCTAGTAAAACATTGCCTTTAAAAGCAAAGGTAACTGTTCTTTGTGAAAACCCATATGCTATAGGTCTTGATACACCCATAAGTGATATCATGAAAGACAGTGACTTAATTGCTAAGATTTCAGCAATACTTCCTGAGGGTGCTCTTGAAATCGCAGGAATTCAGATTGAAATGATTTATCATCCTGAGTTATCTATTGGAGAATGTATTCACAAATATATGGCTCACAGTTTTGATTTAACTAAAGAACAAGTAGAGGGTTACCTTGAAGCTGTCAAAGCAGTTTTTGAAGGAATATAGGTGAAATTATGAATGATTTTCCAAAAGATTTTGTTTTCGGCGCGGCTACTTCAGCTTATCAAATAGAAGGTGGCTGGAATGAAGATGGTAGGAGTCCCTCCGTATGGGATTTTATGTGTCACAATTATGAGCAAATTGGTGGCAGTGGTGATGTGGCTTGTGATCATTATCATCTATGGGAAGAGGATATTGCCCTAATGAAAGAAATGGGTTTGCAAGCATATCGATTCTCTATTTCATGGAACAGGATTTTACCTGATGAATCAGGTGAAATCAATCAAGCAGGTATTGACTTCTATAATAATATTATCAATGAATTATTAGCTAAAAATATAATTCCATATGTAACACTATATCATTTTGACCTTCCAATGTATCTGGAAGAAAAAGGTGGTTGGTTAAACAGAGAAACAATAGAGGCATTTGAGAAATATTCCGCCATTTGCTTTGAGGCCTTTGGTGATCGTGTGACGAATTGGTCTACAATTAATGAACCTTACATTGTGGCAAATATGTATGCTATGAGAGCTAAATATGGTGGTGGTGGCAGTGCAATCGAATATGCACTGACAGCTAGTCATCACCTCAACTTAGGCCATACTGCATCTGTGGCAACTTATAGGAAAAGTACTTATAACACAGGGAAAATAGGCATTGTACCAAATTTATCTATGGTTTATGGTGAGCTACCAAAGGAAAAATTGGACTTTGCTGATGCCCTATATAACAGATTTTATATGGAACCAGCTTTTAAAGGTTCCTATCCAAAAGAAGTATTGAAGTTTATTAAAGATAATAACATCAATGTACCAATACTTGAAGGTGACGATGAGATATTCGCCTCCGTTAAGACAGACTTCATTGGTGTGAATAATTATTCTAGATTGGTCCTTGACCCATCCATCGATTTTATGAATTTCAGTGCTGAAACATTTGCTAACACAACAACAATGGATACTAGTTTATCAAATGTAACCGAATATGGCTGGGAAGTTTATCCAGAAGGTATCTATGAGGTTATGCTTCATATATCTAAGCTATATGACTATCCAGAATTGATTGTAACTGAGAATGGAGCAGCTTATAAAGACAACATTATCAAAGAAGGTATGGTAATGGATGATGACAGAATTGCCTATTTAGATAGTTACTTACAAGCTTGTAAGAAAGCAATTGATGAGGGTATTAAGCTCACAGGCTATTTTGTATGGACTTTCATGGATAATTTCGAATGGTCATCAAGTTACAAAATAAAAATGGGGCTTGTTCATGTTGATTTTGAGACACAAAAAAGAACCATTAAGAAGAGCGGACTATGGTATCAGAATTTTATAAAAGAATATAAAGAATCCTGTAAGAAGGAAAAAGAATAGAGGACTAAATATGACAACTAAATTAAAAAAATCAAAGTATTTATCTTATGCTTTCCCACAAATCAGTAATCAAATTCAACTGATGTCTGTGGCCACATTCTTTATGTACTTCCTAACCGATATGGTGGGCCTTTCAGTAGCCTCTGTGACACTTATGTTATTTGTTGCAAGAGTTTGGGATTCAGCCAATGATCCAGCAATAGGACTTTTTATTGATGAGAAAGTTAAGTTTGGAAAGAATGGTAAATTCAGACCCCTCATGTTGTGGGCAGGTATACTAGGTGCCGTATTCTTTGCACTTAGTTTTACTTACTTTAATTTTGCAGGTAATGGTAACATAATTTATCTATATATTGTCCATATCATATCAAGTATTTTTGGTACAGTATCAGGTATCGCTTATCCAGCCCTTGCGGGTAACTTAACATCTGATCCACAGCAGAGAACAGTATTATCTACCTTCAAGACCTTTGGAGGCATTATTGGAGGGATGTTAGCCACTGTTGGAACGATGCCACTTGTTAAATTAATCGGTCAAGGTAATGATGCTCAAGGTATGACAATCGTTATGTGGATTTATACACTGATTTGTATCATATTTATTGTGATTGCTTATAAGAACATTACAGAAAAGAAGATTGAGACTGTGACTAAAACGGTAAAGGAATCTCTCTTCAAGCAACTGGCCAATGTGTTTAGGAATAAGGCCTTTGTTTACACAATGATTCTTAGTGTTGCCGGTTTATTAGCGGCCAACATTCGTCAATCTGTTGCTATGTATTTCTTTGATAACGTGGTTGGTAATGTGATGATTGTGGGTATTATTACAGCAATATCAATGTCGATCATGATGGTGTTTGCAGGATTTGTGCCTATGATTACCAAAAGAATTGGTAAAAAAGGAGCCATAATCACTGCAATGGTTATTAACATTCTTGTCTCCTTAGTTATATTTGTTTTCAAAACAAATGTACCAGTTATTCTTGCCATGTCAGCAACAATGGGTATAGCCGTTGCACTTGGTAATATTTCTAGCTTTAGCTTACAAGTCGATACCATTGATTACCACGAATGGAAGACAGGTAAAAGATCAGAAGGAACTATTTTCTCAATTTATGGTTTAATGATTAAATTTGGATCGGCCTTAAGTCCGGTCATTACAGGATTGGTTCTAACGGTCAGTGGCTATACTGCAGGTGCAGTAACCGAAACAGCTATTAAAGGTATTGAATTTGGTTATCTATGGTTACCTATTCTATTTTATGTGATTTCACTTATCGCAATTATCGCTAACCCATTATCTGAGAAGAAATTACTAGAAATACAAGAAGCGATCAAAGCAAAAAAATCTCAACAAATAGACCAATAAATTAAGTAAAGTGCTTAAAGGGTTGTCTTTGTAATGAGACAACCCTTCTTCTTTAAACTGAACAATGAGAAAGGATATTATGGCATGTTAGAATGGCAAGATCCAAAGGTAATTGGCTTAAATAAAAGAGCCCCAAGAGCGAGTTATGATACTGACAATAGTCTGAGTTTGAATGGACAGTGGTCTTTTTGTTGGTCGAACAATCCGAAAAGTCGTCCTAGTAACTTCTATGAAGTTGAATATGATGTAAGCCATTGGCCCGAAATTGAAATACCATCAAATTGGCAAATCAAAGGTTATGGACAGCCAATCTATACTAATTTTAATTATCCAACAAGTATTAGCACCACCAACATCCCATTAATCGATGAGGATAATAACCCTGTAGGGTCTTATAAGAGGGGTTTTATCGTAGAAGAAAGTTGGCTAAAGAAACATATTTTCATCAAATTCTATGGCGTTAATGCCGGATTTTACCTGTGGGTCAACGGTAAAAAAGTTGGCTATTCTGAAGGCTCATTTACACCTGCTGAATTTGATATAACGAGTTATATTGTTGAAGGTGAGAATCAGCTTGCCTGTGAAGTGTACAGGTATTGTAGTGGTAGTTATTTAGAAGACCAGGATATGTGGCGCTTATCAGGCATATTTAGAGATGTTGAATTAATCGCATGTGATGATGTAATAGTTGAGGATTTTTATTTACAAAGCATACATAGTGATGATGTTAAAGAAGCAAGACTAGCAGGGAAAGTCACCCTAAACAACCTAGACAAGCATGTTCATAATCATTCAGTTAGGCTTAATTTAACCCTTAATGACAAAGATGGGCACGTTGTATATAAAAAGGCAGAGCCTCTTACTTTTACTCAAGGGGATATACAGACTGTTGAGTTTGTCAGTGGTCCAATGCAGGTGGACTTGTGGAGTGCAGAAAGACCGACACTATATAAAATATCTATTGAGCTAGTTTATGATGATAAAGTAACGACTATATTTGAGGATTTTGGTTTTAGGGAAGTGCGAATATCTGAGGGGATATTTTATATAAATAGAGCACCTATCAAATTAAAGGGTATTAACCGACACGATTTTGATCCTACAGTAGGGCATGCAACAACAGAAGCTATGATAAGACGTGACTTACAGATTATGAAGGATAATAACATCAATGCTGTAAGAACGGCCCATTATCCCAATAAGGAAATCTTTTACAAGCTTTGTAATCAGATGGGTTTTTATGTCATTGATGAATGTAATCTTGAAACACATGGACTTAGGGATAAGCTACCACGTTCTGAAGATATGTGGCGAGAAGCTTGTGTAAGCCGCATGGTTAGAATGGTTGAACGTGATAAGAATCAACCTTGTATTATTATGTGGTCTCTTGGGAATGAAGCAGGCTCGGGTGATATTTTTACTGATATGAAAGTAAGTGCCCTTAGAATAGATCGAACAAGACCCATACATTATGAGGGTGATGCTTATCTAAATGTATCAGATGTTATGTCTGATATGTATATGCTACCAGACTTTCTTCAAAGAATTGTGGATAAAAAGCCAGTTAAGAAGAATAAGTACATTAAGCCTCATATGATGGGTGTGAAGCAGACTTACAAAGATTACAAAGACAAACCATATTTACTCTGTGAATATGCTCATGGCCTTGGTAATAGCCATGGGAACCTAAGTGATTACTGGTCCATTATTTATAACAATGATCGTATGATGGGCGGTTTCCTATGGGACTTTGCAGATCAATGTATTGAGGTGATTCAATCAAATGGTGATATAAAATACTGTATGGGCGGGGATTTTAGAGACCAGCCCAATGATAGCTACTTTGTTAATAATGGTTTGTTAGCAGCTAATTGGATGCCAAAACCTGCGATTGCCGAAGTTAAGAAAACCTATCAAAATATAAGTGTAGAAAAGGCAGAAGGTAAAAAAGACCACTACATCATTCATAATAGACACTATTTTACGAATCTGGAAAAGTATAGAGCTAAATGGTCTATTAAAAGTGAAGGTAGTCTTATTTGTGAAGGTGATATTATCCTTAATTGTTTACCTCAAGACAAGCAATACATTACGCTCTCATATGATAAATTTGACTATAAGGCTGGCATGACCTATATTGACTTTTCTTTTTTTGACAAAGAGAATATAGAGCATGAAGTTGCTTTTGAGCAATTTGAGTTAACCCGTGAGGATATCCATAACAAAGATGAAACAGAATCTAGTAAAGATATCTCCACAAGTGAGGATTACTATATCGTAAATCAACATCATTTAATAGAAGTAAGAGGTCTCAGGCAGTCTTTTAGATTTGATAAAAGGACGGGTGGACTAGTATGGTTGTCTGACGAAAACAATCAGAACTATATTAGAAAACCATTCATACCGACTTTTGATAGAGTGACAATCTTAAATGATATGTCACAAGTGAATTATCTAGATATGATGGCTAAGTATAACCCCTTCCTTAAGAACAATCGCTATAAAGGCTACGATGAAACCAATCATATAAAAATCATCTCACATAATATTAGGGCCAACTCAAGTGACGTTATCATAGAATTTGAAGGTGTAACAGGCTTCAATAAGAGTAGTTTCAGACTTTCATATACCATTAATAACGCAGGTGAACTGGCACTAAATATGACTATTAAACCCCAAAAAGAGCTTATGCGTATAGGGTATAGAGGTGAACTTAAGAATGTGAATGACAGGGTTGATTGGTATGGAATGGGCCCTCATGAAATTATGGATGGTCGAAGTAATAGCGGTAGATATGATCGGTACAAGATGAAGGCAAGTGAGATGTGCACAGATTATACAAAACCTCAGGAAAATGGAAATAGAGCTGATATTTCTTATCTTAGATTAAGTGGTAAAGGAAAGTATGACCTCTTAATTAGTAAGGACCCATCACAGAAATTAAATTTTTCTCTGTGGCCTTATTCATTAGACGAGATTGAATCTTGTACACATATGCATGAATTGGCTAAAGGTCATACGTATACATTGACCCTTGATAGTAGACAAAAGGGCTGCGGTGGCGATCATCCAGGAACCTTAGATGGTGTATTAGCTAAGCATACCCTAAAAAAAGGTCACACTTATAATTTGAGATTCAAGCTTCAATTAATAGATATTGAAACCTGATATGATCAAACCTACAAGGAAGGTGTTTAGAATGAAATTACATGAAAACATAGTCATAGGTGCAGCCTCTGCATCCTATCAAATAGAAGGAGCCATAGCGGAAGATGGAAAAGGCAAGAGTATATGGGACAGTTTTGTTGAGGTCAAGGGTAATATAGATGAGAATGAAAATGGTGTAATAGCTTGTGATAGTTATCATCTGTATGAAGAGGATGTTAAATGTATGAAAGAGATGGGTCTTGAAGCTTATAGATTTTCAATCTCTTGGAGTCGGGTAATTCCTCAGGGTAAAGGTGATATTAATGAAGAAGGTTTGTTGTATTATGAGCGATTAATTGATTTGTTATTGTCTAATGGGATAGAACCATACGTTACACTATACCACTGGGATCTACCTCAAGCCCTAGAAGACAAGGGTGGTTGGGAGAACAGAAGTACTTCCTTGGCTTTTGAGTCCTATGCAAAGCTGATTTCTAGAAGGTTTAATGGAAAAGTAAAGAACTATTTCACGATAAATGAACCACAGTGTGTTGTACAGATGGGTTATCATTCAGGCAAACATGCACCCGGGAAAAAATTGTCAGCAGAAAGAGCAACGGTTTGTGCCCATAACGTGCTTTTGGCCCATGGATTGGCTGTACGAGCCATTAGAGAAACATCTACAAACGATGTAAGAATTGGAATAGCAAGTACTGGTGTTATGGCTTTCCCACAGGACGAAACAAGCTTAGTTAATGTTGAAGCAAGTTATCAAATGAGCTTCATTACGGATTATCAAGGTTATGTCCCGTTCTCGTTTTTTAACCATCCAATGTTCCTTGATCCAATATTTCTAGGTCATTATCCCAAGGATGTACCAGACAATATTCAAACAATTATCAATGGCTTTGACAAAGAAGATTTTGACATTATTAGTAGTGAGATTGATGTCTTAGGTGTTAACATATACAACGGCATTGAAGTGGATGAGAAAGGGATATATATACCTAGATATCAGGGGTATCCAAGGACTTCACTAAAATGGCCAATTACACCTCAAGTAATGAAGTGGGGATTGAAACATTTATATAGAAGGTATAAGACCCCAGTCATTATTTCTGAGAACGGTCAAAGCTGTAACGATCGAATTTATTCAGATGGCAAGGTCCACGACCTTGATCGAATTGATACTTTACAAAAGTATTTAGAATCAACGATGATGGCAGTTGAGGATGGGGTTGATGTTAAAGGCTATTTCCACTGGTCACTAACTGACAACTTTGAATGGGCTGAAGGCTATGCACCAAGATTTGGATTGGTATTCATTGATTACTTAAATCAAGATAGGATCATTAAGGATTCTGGTCGTTGGATAAGAGATGTTATAAAGCAAAGAAGTATTATTTCAGTGAATGAATTTATTAGAGATATTAAATAGTAAGTGACGGAGGAAATAGCATGAAGAAACAAGTATTTGCACTATATTTTGGGAATAGAGGATTTTTCCCAGGAGAACTAATTGAAGCTGCTAGAAAAGAAATGACCAAGGCTGTTACAAACCAAGGTTATGAAGTTCTATTGATGGAAGAGTCATTAACAAAATACGGCGCTGTAGAAACGGTCGAAGAAGGTAGAGCTTATGCCAAATTTGTCGAAGAACATAAAAATGAAATTGACGGGGTCATCTTATCATTACCAAACTTTGGTGATGAGAATGGTGCCATCACGGCCTTAAAAGACTGTGGTGTACCAATATTGATTCAAGCATATCCAGATGAGATTGGTCATATGGGCTTTACAGAAAGAAGAGATGCTTTTTGTGGAAAATTTTCAGTGATGGACGTGTTTTATCAGTATCAAGTACCGTTTACAGTATTTGAACCTCATGTGGTACATCCTTTGAGTGATATCTTTGCTGAGCATATCCAGAAATTTGCTGGCGTCTGTAGGGTTGTTAAGGGGATGAAAAATCTGGTAGTTGGAGCGATTGGAGCTAGAACAACAGCCTTCAAAACAGTAAGATACGATGAACTCACTTTACAAAAATATGGTATTACTACGGAGACTTATGACTTGTCAGAGTTATTCTCAAGAGTAGAAAAACTAGATTCACAGTCTAAGATTGTTTTAGAGAAAAAGGAACATTTTAGAAGTTATGCAGATTGGACCAAAGTACCAGAAGACAAATTAGTGACATTAAGTAAAGTGGCTGTAGCCATTGATCAAATGATTGAAGTCTACAAACTTGATGCTATCGCACTTAGGTGTTGGGATGAACTTGAGAAGGACCTTGGTGTAGCACCTTGTGTCATTCTTAGTGAGCTAAATGATAGACATATTGTGGCTGCTTGTGAACTGGATGTAACCAACGCGATACCAATGGTTGCCTTGTCACTTGCATCAACAGATCCTGCAACTGTACTTGATTGGAATAATAATTATGGTGATGATCCTGATAAATGTATTTTGTTTCATTGTGGTCCCGTACCTAATACACTGATGACATCAAAAGGTGAAATCATTGATCATAAAATGTTTGCAAAAAGCTATGGTGCTGGATGTGGGTTTGGATGTAACGTTGGTAGTATAGCAGCCAACGATATGACCTATTGCAGCTCAAAGACTGAGGATGGCAAGCTAATCATGTATATTGGTGAAGGAGAATTTACTGGAGAGCCTATTGAAAAAGGATTCTTTGGTACAGGTGGCGTTGCCAAAATTGAAGGTTTGCAAAGCAAACTGATATCCGTTGGTAAACAAGGTTATAAACACCATGTTGCTGTTACGTCAGGACATGTTGAAGCTATTTTACGTGAAGCATATGTAACGTATTTAAATTATGAAATGACAACCATATAGGAGATAGAGATGCCGATTAAACAATTAAGTGAGTTATTAGGTGATGCAAGAAAGAATCAATACGCAGTAGGATGTTTTAATGTTGTGAATATGGAGTCCTTAGAAGCCATACTTGAGGCAGCTGAGGAAAATAGGTCCCCTGTAATATTTGCCATTGCACAAATACATCTGCCATACATTAACATGACACGAATGGTACCTATGATGAGAGCTGCAATTGAAGCTTCAAACGTTGATGCTGCTATTATCCTTGATCATGCTTATGACCAAGAGGTCATAGAAGCTGCAATTGAATCAGGTATGAATGCAATTATGTTTGATATATCGATGCTTGGTTTTGAAGACCATAAGAGTAAGATGAAGACTATGGTTGACTATTGTCATGCAAACAATGTCGAAGTAGAAGGTGAACTTGGATTTGTTGGTCGTGCAAGTGGTTCAAAAGACTACGAAGCAGAAAAAGCCATGAAGACAGGTTTTCAGGAACAAGCTATGTTCACAGATCCTGTAGAAGCACAAACCTATATTGAAGAAACCAGTGTCACAGGACTTGCCGTTTCTATTGGGAATACTCATGGACAGTATACAGCAACTGCTGACATACAATTTGATTTACTAGCTAAAATTAATGAGCTAGCAAGTGTGCCACTTGTTATGCATGGGTCATCTGGTATACCTGATGAAGACTTAAAGGAAGCAGTAAAACTTGGCATATCAAAAGTAAATTATTATACAGGTTTATCAAAAGCTGGGGTTGACGCTATTAGAGCGACCTTAGAAGATGACCCTAGTTGGAAGGATTACCACCCACTGATGAAGATAGGTAAGGAAGCCATTAAAGATATTGTGGTTTCTAAATTAAAAGTGTTAGGCAGCATCAATAGACTTTAAGGCGGCGAAATGATGACGAAAGACATATATAACATGAATAAAAGAGACATGCTTGCTCACGTGGGTAGTATGGAACAAGTTGCCTATGCAAGGCGCATGACCATTGATGAAGGCGGTGGAAAAGGTATTACTGTCGTTCAAGTCAAGTGTGGTGATTTAGACTATGTGGTATTACTTGACCGAGGGATTGACATTGCCAACGTAAACTATAAAGGCATTCCAATAAGCTATATTTCAAAAACAGGTTTAAAGTCACCTTATACCTTTGATTCTAGAGGAACTGAATTCTTAAGAAGCTTTACAGGAGGTCTCTTAACAACATGTGGCATGACTTATTTTGGGGCTCCATGTAAGGACCAAGGGGAAGCACTTGGACTTCATGGTAGGATGACAGGTCTTATAGGTTCAGATATAGGGATCTCTTGTGAGTTTGAAGAGGATGACTATGTCATTCGAATCAAAGGAAAAGTACGAGAAAGCGCTGTGTTTGGTGAAAATGTTGTTCTAAGACGTGAAATTATTTCAGTTCTTGGAGAGAATAGAATCATCATAAAAGATGAGGTGGAAAATGAAGGCTTTACTCAGACACCCCTCATGCTACTTTATCATTGTAATTTTGGATACCCAATGTTATCAGGGGCAACAATTCTTGAATATGAAAGCAATAAGACCATTCCCAGAGACGACATCGCAACAATGGGTCTTAGTGATTCAAAAGTATTCGAAAGCCCTAAGAAGGTCTATAAGGAACAAGTATTTTTCCATCAACTGCAAGGCTCAGATTATCACTTTGCACATGTTAATCTGATTAATCCTGAGATTGGAATAGGGATGACATTACATTATGATACAAGCAATTTACCCTATATGGTTGAGTGGAAGCAAATGGGCCAAGGCGATTATGTTCTTGGTTTAGAACCAGCAACATGGGTGACCTATGGGAGAGCCAAAGCCAGAGAGATGAATCAACTTAAAATGATTGAACCGGGAGAACTTCTGACCTTTAGCCTAGACTTCTCCTTTGAATCATTATAAGTACATAATGTGGAGGTAATAATGGAGATATTAGGTATAGATATTGGGAGTACTGGTTGTAAAAGTACAATCATGTCAAAAGATGGTCAATTATTGGGGCAAGCTTATAGAGAGTACCCTCCACTAAAAAGCAGGATAGGTTCTTATGAATTAGACCCAAATATCATATGGAATCTTGTACAAGAAGTTATGGAATCTTCTATCAAGCAATCTGGGATCAAGTCCTTATCAGGCATATCCATTTCCTCTCTTGGTGAAGCAGCAATACCAATTGATGAAGAGGGACGTGTACTTTATAACAGTATTTTATACATGGATCCAAGAGGTGGTGAGGAAATAAATATCTTATCTAAGGTTCTAGGCAGGGATTATTTGCTCAGCAAAACAGGTCTTAAGCCCAATGGTCACTACACCTTATCAAAGTTGCTTTGGTTAAAAGAATATGAGAAGAAAGTCTATGCTAACACATGGCGTTATTTAACATTTGCTGGCTTCATCTTATATCGACTAGGGGCTAAACCTACTATCGATATAACGTTAGCGACAAGAACACTGGCTTTTGATTTAGATGCGTCTAAGATGGATCAAACAATTTGTACTAAGGCTGACATCGATCCTAATATTTTTGGTGAAGTCGTAAAAGTAGGTACGGTGATTGGCCATATGTCAGAACAGTGTAAAGATGTCTTTGGTCTTGAAGGCAATGTGGCGCTTATCAGTGGTGCACATGATCAAATTTGTAATGCAGTAGGTGCTGGAATAAGAGAAAATATGGCAATTGAAGGTATTGGTACTGTAGATTGCATTACACCAATATTTAAGTCGTCAGAACTGAATCAATCAATGAGTGAGGATAATTTTTGCAAGGTGCCTTATATCTTTGATGGGACTTATGGTAGCTATGCTTATAACCTGACAGGTGGTAATCTGAATCACTGGTATCGCAATCAATTTTGCTATGAGGAATCTCAATTAGCAAGTAAGAACAATCAATCAGTTTATCAAATTATGGATGAAGGGATGCCACAAGCACCAACAGGTCTACTTGTCTTACCCCATTTTTGTGGCAGTGGAACACCCTATTTTGATGAAAAGTCAAAAGGTGCAGTCGTTGGACTAACGCTTGAGACAACAAAAGCTGAATTTTATAAGGGACTACTTGAAGGTGAAAGCTATGAAATGTACTTCAACATGACACTTCTAGCAAAACATGGTGTGAATATTGACAAGATTAGAGCTGTAGGTGGAGGTGCAAAATCAAAAGGTTGGTTACAAATAAAATCTGATATCATGGGTATTCAAATTGAGACAATCAATGTAGAAGAAGCAGGCACAGTGGGTGCCATTATCATAGCTGGTGTAGCTACGGGCATTTATGCTTCCTATGAGGAGGCTATGGATATGCTTTTAGAAGTAACTGAAACTTTTGAGCCTAATGCAAAAAATCATAGGATCTACCAAGAATACTATTTGAAATATGAAAAGTTATATCAACTGCTAAGCTCACTATAAGAGAGGACGGGTTGACATGAGTAAAACTAAGATGATGATTGAAGTAGAGAAGATAGGTGAGATTTTCAGAAATCATTATGGGGATGACTGCTCCATAGTCTCTATCGAAAGCCTTGATGACGGTATGTATAACGCTTCTTGCAAAGTTCAAATTTCTTTAAGAGAGTTACCACTCACCGTTGTCCTGAAAGTTTCTCCAGAACAATCGACAGAAGTGATGACCTATGAAAAAGATATTATGAAGACAGAACTCCATGTCTATGAAAAATTGCATGAGTCAATGGATATACCTCTACCTAAAGTACTTTTTCATGATTTTAGTCAAACAATCATCAGCGCTGATTATATAGGATTATCATACTTACAAGGTACTCCTATGAATAAGTTGAAAAAGGTATTAACCAAAGACGACTGCGATATGATTAAAGAGCAGATAGGTTCCTATATGAAAGGTATACATCAAATTCATGGAACTGAATTTGGTTATATAGCAGAAACCAGCAATCTTAAAGGTTCGACATGGTATGAAGCCTATCATAAGATGATCCGTGCTGTTTTAGAAGATGCTAATAGTAAACAGTTAAAGTTTCCTATAAAACCAGCTGAAATCATAGCAGCTATTAGCAAGGATGAAGAAATGTTTAACCTTGTTAAGGAACCTTCTCTAAATCACTTTGATCTATGGGAAGGTAATATCTTCCTAATAAAAAAAGATACAGGATACGAAATTGAAGGCATTATTGATGGTGAAAGAGCTTTTTATGGGGACCCACTATGTGATGTTGTCTCTTCGGTATGCCTGTTTGGCAAGATTGAAAACGAGCACGCTTTTCTTAAGGGTCTTGGCTTAGAAAATAATGTAAAAACGAAATTAACAAATGAAGAGACCATTAGAATCACTCATTATCGCCTCTACTTATATCTTCTTATGTTTGTCGAAATGGCCTACAGAGATTATGGCGGCTTCATCTATAAAAAATTTCTAACTGGAAAAATAAAGAAAGTATTCAAGAAAATAAAACAAGCCCAGAAAGGTAGGCACATATGTCAACAATCATAAATCCCATCATTAAAGGATTTAATCCTGACCCTTCAATTATACGTGTGAAGGATGATTATTATATTGCAACATCAACATTCGAATGGTATCCCGGTGTCCAAATTCACCATTCAAAAGACTTAACAAATTGGACCCTATTAACAAGACCTCTCAGACGAGACAGTCAGCTAAATATGTTAGGGGAGATGAGCAGTGCTGGTATATGGGCACCATGTTTGACCCATTGTGATGGTATTTTCTATTTAGTTTATACAGATGTAAAAGAAAATGGTTCCTCTCACAATTATTTGGTTACTACCAAAGACATAGAGGGGGATTGGTCAGAGCCGATCTACCTCCATACAAGGGGCTTTGACCCATCCATGTTTCATGATGAAGATGGTAAGAAATGGGTTGTGGTTTCTCAAACAGACCCCATTGCTTGGAATCTAATCACAAACTTCAAAACAGGTATTGGTCATAAGATTAAGAATGCTAGTAAACTAATTAGGCAATACAAAAAAAGAGACTTAGGCAGTCCAATGTTTAGAGGTATTCAATTACAAGAATATGATGGTAAGCAGAAAAAAATGGTGGGACCATGTCACAAAATTTTTGATGGCACAAAGTTAGGTAAAACAGAAGGTGCACATTTATATAAAAGAAATGGCTATTACTATTTATTAACAGCTGAAGGTGGCACGGGTTATGCTCATGCTGTAACATTAGCACGTTCAAAGAACATTGATGGGCCCTACGAGGTTCATCCAAACAACCCTATACTCACATCTCACAAAAAAGACTGTGTCTTACAAAGAGCTGGTCATGCAGATTTAGTTGATACACCTGAAGGCCATACTTATATGGTTCATTTGTGCTCTAGACCCTTGAAGCAAAAAGGGAAGGGAAGAGGTCGTTCAGTACTTGGAAGAGAGACCGCTATTCAGAAAATGAAGTGGGATAAAGATGATTGGTTAAGAATGTCAAGTGGCAGTAATACGCCTGAAGTAGAAGTAGAAGGACCATATGAATCATCCTCCAATACGAGAGAAATTCAGATAAGAGATCACTTTGATTCACCAGTTCTTGGTATAGATTATCAATGGTTAAGAGCTGCCTATATTAATGATTTAATTTCTTTAACAGAAAGACCGGGTTACTTGAGAATACACGGCAATGAAATGATTTTATCTAATTATAAGCAAGGTCTTGTTGCTAGGAGGCAGCAAAGCTTTGACTACCGTGCTCAAACTTGTCTTGATTTTGATCCAAAAGAAAGGAATCAGGACGCTGGGCTTATTGTTATGTACAATGTTGACTTATTCTACTATCTGTATATTGCTATGGATAATAAGGGACGTAAGTTTATATCTGTAATGTTCAACGATAAAGGGAAGTTGAATCAATATGAGGTGAATGAAATTTCTGTAACATCAGATTGCCCTATACATTTAAGAGCAAATGTAAGCGGCGAGACATTAATTTTTTCATATAGCTATGATGAAGTTAAGTGGAAATCCATTGATAAAATTTTTGATATAACCAAACTATGTGATGAACGTGTCATTAATGGTGGTGGTTTCACTGGCAATTTTGTAGGGATTTGCTGTCATGATCCCATAACACTTGAAACTCATGCAGATTTTGACTATTTTGACTATGAGGAGATGTAAGATGAAAACAGTTAAGTGGGGTATACTTGGAAGTGGCAAAATAGCTACCATATTTTCAACAGCACTAAGTACAATTACAAGTGCAGAGATTGTTGCAGTAGCATCAAGAAATAAGGCAGAAGCAGAAACATTAGGTAAAGAATTTTCCGACACCTTTAAGGTGAGTAAAAACTATGATTCATTTGACTCCCTAATTGAAGACGATGAGGTTGATATTATATATATTGCATTACCACATAGTGTTCATAAAACTTATGTGATGAAAGCTCTAAGTAATAATAAACATGTACTTTGTGAAAAACCTATGGGGATCAATTCTCTAGAAGTTACAGAAATGATTGACCTGGCAAAATCAAATAACCTCTTCCTAATGGAAGGTATGTGGACAAGATTTTTACCTGTTACCAAAGAGATTATGAAGCGAATTGATTTAGGTGAAATTGGTGATGTTAAAATGGTCAGAGCAGACTTTGGATTTCCCGCACCCGGGGATTTGACTAGTAGATTTAGAAATCCCTCTTTAGCTGGAGGTGCTCTTCTTGACATAGGTATATATACCATTGCATATGCTCAAATGATTTTCAAACAGTTACCTACTAACATCATAAGTTCTGTAAAAATCGGTGAATCTGGTGTTGACTATAGTGCAAGTGGGATTTTTGAGTATAATCAGGATAAAAGAGCAGAGATATCTATCTCTTTTGAAACCTTCTTATCAAATCAAGCTGTTATATCAGGCAATCTTGGATTGATAATCGTAGACATGTTCTACGGATCACAAAAGGCTACAATCTATACTAATTATGGACAGAAGCAAGAAGTTATTGAAGTACCACATAAATGCAATGGTTACGAGTACCAAGCTGAAGCAGTGAATCAGTGTATTTTAGAAGGTAAAATAGAGTCAACTCTAATGTCATTAGATGAAACAAGGGACATATTTTCTGTAATGGACAAGCTTAGGGAGAGTTGGGGATTAGTATATCCAAGTGAATCAGTATAACTATATGACTAATACTTTTTTATGAAATGAAAAGTGATAGTTGTAACCAAGGAACTAGTCTTCAACTTATTACTATCAGGAGAGCTATCATAAAATCTAGTAAGTGAGAAGACCCCATGTCTTGAACATGGGGTCTTTTTAGTGCTTATATATATAATTGACCTAGGCAGATGAAAATAGAGTAGTGATTTTTGACTTATATCCCAATCTTGACATTTGCTATGTTTTTGAAAAACTTTCAAAAAAAGTGCGTCACTTTATGCTGAAAATCGGCTTAATAAGTGAGGGGGCTATGTGAACTCTCAAGTACATTGATAAATAGTCATGGAGATATGACTCATATTCAATATTTTAGGTACGTTACCTTATAGCCATATTTGGAAAGCGACATGAACAACTACGCCATGAAGATGAAAATCTGAGCGATACTAGTTGGTTCAAATGATTTCGTGGTTCTGGAATTATTCGCCATAATCTATAAGGGAAATCTAAATGATACTTCTGTTAAGTCCTAACCATCGTATGGATAGCAGCTGGTGCAGACCGTACTGGAGAACGTTGCCTTTGCTTGGAAGCTAATAGCATTGTGCTCGTTTTATGAAAGCAGTTACCGCTGCTTGCCTAATATATTGTATTTATTAAGAGTCAGTTATATTGAAAAAGGCACAGAATATTGGATTAATAAATTTAGTTTCTTCTATATATATGATACATATAACCATGGTTTTTTGAAGATTAGATAAATTAGAAGAATGAGGTGATTACATGGCAAAAGATGTACCAATTTGGGAAAAGTCGAATCTTACATTGCAAGAAGCATCTGCTTACTTTGGAATAGGGATGAATAAACTAAGAGATATGACCAATGAGGGTGATTGTCCATTTGTTATATGGTGTGGAAATAAGAGGTTGATAAAACGTAGATTGTTTGACAAGTATTTAGAGAAGGCATTCTCCATTTAGATTATATTGGACGAAATATGGACTTTAGTAGTTGACTCATTTTATAATTGTAATGAGTCTGTCTCCTAGAGTAATGAAAGGAGAATCAATCATGTCTATAGAAAGGCGAAAAGATAATAAGAATAGAGTATTGAAGGATGGTGAATATCAAAGAAAAAATGGTAGCTATGAGTATAAATGGAGAGACAAAATAGGAAGGCGTCATTCTATTTATGCAAGAACTTTAAAGGAATTACGTGAGAAAGAAGATGAGACATTACGAGATGCATTAGAAGGCATACAAGTTGATGCAGTTAAGTTGACAGTTAATGATTTCTACAAAAGATGGATAGTCATCAAACGAGGATTGAAAAGAAATACTTTTCGAAACTACAAATATATGTATACTCAATTTGTTGAACAAGATTTAGGTACAGCAAAAATAGTTGATTTGAAGAGGAGTGATATAAGATCATTTTATAATCACTTAGCTGATGAAAAGAATTTAAAAGCATCAACAATAGATTCCATCCACTCAGTAATACATCAAGTTCTTGATTTGGCGGTGGAAGATGATTATTTAAGGTATAACCCATCGGATAACGCCCTCAAAGAACTGAAAAAAGCACACAATGTAAATGAAGAAAAGAGAAAAGCTTTAACAATTCAAGAACAAGAGTTATTTGTTAATTATCTGAAAAGACCAGGAAAATACAATAGATGGTACCCAATTTTTAGTGTATTACTTTGGACTGGAATGAGGGTGGGAGAAATCACTGGTTTGAGATGGTGTGATATAAACTTTAAGGATAACTCTATAAGTGTAAATCATACCTTAATTTATTATAGTGAAGGGAAAGAAAAGGGCTGTTTATTTGCGATTAACACACCAAAAACAAAGGCAGGTAACCGAGTGATTCCTATGATACCTGTAGTTAAAGAGGCTTTCATTAAAGAAAAGAAATACCAAAAAGAACTTGGTATTAAGTGTGAGGCAGTTGTTGATGGTTACACTGACTTTGTTTTTGTCAATCGTTTTGGCAGTGTTCAACATCAAGGTACACTTAATAAAGCCCTAAAAAGAATAATTCGTGATTGTAATTATGAGGTTTTTGAAAATGGATTAAAGGAAGGAGCTACTACACTACCTAATTTCAGTAACCACTCTTTAAGACATACCTTTACAACACGGATGTGTGAGGCTAATGTTAACATTAAGGCAATGCAAGAAATACTCGGCCATGCTGATGCAGAAACAACACTGAATATCTATACGACAGCAACTAATGAGTTCAAGCGTGAGCAAATGATAAATCTACAAAGTCATTTTGAAAGTCATGGTAAATTGACTATAGTTTAGAGGAGTGGATTGCAATAACTTACGACCGATTTACGACCAACTTACAACCAGTTGTATAGATTTATATCGAGCAATGATTTATTCGATGTTTGGAAAGTGCTTTATAGTAAGGATTTGTAGAGTAATGTATGGATATGAAAATCATAGAATGATATCCCAACAATGAAGCATAAAGAATAGAATTGATTCTTATAGGGTACTAGCAATTGCTAGTGCCCTTTTTAAATACTTAAAGCTATACTAATTTAAAGAATTGTTAATATTATAGTATCGAAATGACATATTGATTATGTTATAATATTAGGCAGTGTGATAAAGGGGATAATATGATGAATAAAGCGCAAAGAGGCTTGTTAATGAATAGATTTCAGTATTTACTTATTTTGCTTGTAGTGTTTGTATTTTTGACAGGGTGTACAAACAATGAGACACAGGTACCACAAGATGATTTAGAGGAAGTGACAGAAACTGTCATAGAAGAGGAAGCTGTTGTAGTAACTGAAGAGCCTGTAGTTGAGGAAGAAGTTATAGAAGAGCCAGAAGTTGAACCTGTTACAGAACTTGTTTACAATTTTGATGCTTTTGAATCTGTAGTACCAATGGCAGCTAACGACTACTTTGGTCGCGATCCAGTGAAAGGCATCTATGTGAGTGGTTATGTTGCTGGCATCAAATCTTGGATGGATTCTTTGATTGAACTTGCTGACACAACAGAAATGAATGCTTTTGTTATAGATGTTAAAGACGATGGTGGTCGTATCACTTATGATATGGACCTTGCTGAAGTGGACGAGATTGGTGCTGAAGGTGGTCATATCAAAGACATTAGTGCTTTGATGGATACTTTATATGCCCATGACATATACCCGATTGCTAGAATTGTAACCTTTAAAGACCCATTCTTAGCTAAACGTAAACCAGAATATGCTATTAAGAATCAAGATGGTTCATTGTGGTATTACAAGGGTGTACCTTGGCTGAATCCTTATAATAGAGACACTTGGGATTATGTTCTGGACGTAGCCAAAGATGCTGCGAAAAAAGGTTTTAAAGAGATTCAATTTGATTACATACGTTTTGAGGCAACAAGAGAGTTGAATAATGCTTATTTTGATGACCTAGAAGGTGACTTAACTAGACAGGAAATCATTGTAGAATTTATAGATTATGCTATGCAAGAACTAAAACCATACGGTGTTGAAGTTTCAGCAGATGTATTTGGTATTGTTATTACAAGTGATAGAGATGGTAAAACAATTGGTCAGGACTATGTAGAGATGTCTAAGCGATTAGATGTTATTTGTCCTATGGTCTACCCATCCCACTATGGTCCAGGTTTCTATGGCCATGATAAACCAGATTTTTATCCATATGACATTCTTTATGGGTCTATGAGCGACTCAAATGAAGTATTATCAGTCATACCTGAGGGTGACAATAAAGCGATTGTCCGTCCTTGGTTACAGGCCTTTACAGCAAGCTACCTTGGAAGTGGTAATTATATGGTTTATGGGAAAGATGCTATAAGAGCTCAGATGCAAGCGACCTACGATGCAGGGTTAGAAGAATGGATACTCTGGCATGCAGGCGTTAAATATAATAACAGCTATTTACTTGATAAAGAAGAATAGTTGTCCTATAGAGGTGTGAAATGGTAAATCAGGAAAAAGTAAAATTAATGTCTAAATTAGCGTCTTTTGAAAAATCAGCAAAAGATGACCTAAAGACGATGGAGTACTTTAAAGGGGATTATGTTGCCTATCATAGTTTTATTATGATGTTAGGTGTAACGGTAAGTTTGGCATTTTTCTTTTTAGCTGACATTGGTGGTAAATTTTTTGATAACATGCAAACGTTTATTGAATATGATTTTGTTGGTCAAGGTATGGATTACTTGACAATATGGGTGGTGTTCATAGCGATTTATGGTGTTATTGGCTCTGTAATTTACAGACAAAGGTATAACGACAGTAAACGACGTTTGGATATATATCAGAAAATGCTAAAAGACTTAAAACGTCTTTAATTAGGAGGAATTATGACAACACTATTAGAAATTAAGGCTATTATGGTGGCCTATTATAAGAAGTTCGAGTTTATATTATCACCAGTAATCAAGTTTATCTTTGCGATGATTATATTGTCAAAAGTCAGTGAGTTTATGGATGTTTACGATACGACTGGCAAATTGGCAATTTTAGACAGGACCGCAATTCGAGGTGCACTGGCACTTATAGTTGCGTTTGTACCATCAACTTGGTTTGTATTTTTGATCATTATTAATATTTGTGGTCGATTATTCTTTACATCCCTTGAAGGAACTATGATTGTATTGATAGTCTTATCGGTCCTATATCTAATGTTCCTAAGACTTTTTCCAAAACATGCTTACTTGGCGATTGTAACACCTTTCTTAATGTCAATGAACTTAGCTTATGTAGTACCACTTCTTGTTGGCCTACTAATTGGACCTGCGGCAATTATCCCAGTAGCGGTTGGTATAGCAGCATACTTCTTATCTAACTACTTACCAGGTCTTCTAGAAATGAAGGCTGCTGACTTAGCAGAGTTACCAACTGTATTGATTGATATGTACCGTTTCTTCGTTGATGCAGCATCTAATGACAAGGCTATGATGATTATGATTGGTGTATTTGCAGCTGTCATCGTAGCAACTTATTTTGTTAGTCGTTTAGAGATGGAGTATATTCAGTATATAGCCATTGGTTTTGGTGGACTTGTTATGATCTTCGGCTTTATTATCGGTAATATTATCATGAGTGCTGGTGTTGGAATTGGCGCAGTAATCTTTGGAACACTCATTAGTGCTATTATAGTTGGTGTGATCCAATTCTTTAGGTTCTCACTTGACTATCAGAAGACAGAAAAACATCAATTTGAAGACGATGACTATTACTACTATGTTAAGGCAATTCCTAAGATTAAGATTGCCAGAAGTAACAAAGAAGTTAAGACAATTGAGTAAATAGAATATGAGAAGGCGTCTCATAATGGGACGTCTTTTTATTCGCAGATAAATACAATCTGTGAATAAAGTTGGGCCAGTAGAAAACCATAAGTTACGTAGAATTTTAATAAATAATGGCCCTTCATTGGTGTCATGTCATGACAAAACATGTTATACTTGTAGTAGAAACTAATTTTAGACAGATGAGGTGTACTTTGAACAATTTTGCCAACATATTTGAGTGGTTTGCAGGTTTAACCAATCAAATGCCTACCATAAAACTTAAAGATATCGTTGAGATATTTCTTATAGCATTTGTCATTTATCAATTGATTAAATGGCTTAGGGGCACCCGTGCGTGGGTTCTGTTTAAAGGCATCCTTGTAATCTTGATGATTTCAGTTGTAGCTATGTTTTTTGAGCTTAACACAATTCTATGGATTCTATCCAATACTATTAATGTTGGTATTATTGCTATTCTTATTATCTTCCAACCTGAGCTTAGAAGAGCCCTTGAATCATTAGGTCGTCGTAACTTCCTATACAATATTCTAAACCAAGACGGTCAAGCATCTATGTTACATATGGACCATAGCAGTGTAGAAGAAATTATCTATGCTGTTGAAGAGATGTCCAAAACTAAAACAGGTGCTCTTATTGTTATAGAAAAAGATATCCGCTTAACAGAACATGAAGCAACAGGTATTCCAATAGATGCTGTTGTCACCTCTCAGATTATGATGAATATTTTTGAACATAACACACCACTTCATGATGGTGCAATTATTATAAGAGATGACCGCGTTGTAGCGGCCACATGTTACTTACCACTTTCAGATAACATGAGTTTAAGTAAAGAACTTGGAACACGCCATCGTGCAGCTGTAGGCATCTCTGAAGTTTCAGACTGTATGGTTATTATTGTGTCTGAAGAAAATGGCTATATTTCCCTTGCTACAGGAGGCAACATTATTAGGAATATTAATAGAGAGTATCTGTTTAATAAATTAGGTGGCAATCCTGTTCGCAAAAATGAATTTAGACCATTAAAACTTTGGAAAGGAAGGAAGCAGAATGATCGAAAAAATCTTAAATAATTGGTTCTGGAAGCTTCTTTCCGTTGTTATTGCCTTTGTTTTTTGGGTTGTTATAGTGAATTACCAGGACCCAATAATCACTGAAGATTATGAGAATATCCCAGTAGAGAAGCGTAATGAGATAGCCATAACATCAAAAAATCAGGCAGTAGATTACCTTGAAGGTGAGACTGTCAACATTTCGCTTAGGGGTAAAAGGTCAGTGATTGACAACCTTGATCCTGAGAATATAAATGTATATGCAGACCTTGGTAAAGTGTCAATTACTAATGCAATTGACATCATTGTTGATATGAATGATCAAATTGAAGTTGTTGAGATGTCACCTAATAATATGGTTATTTCCATGGAGCCAATTAATACAATCCTTAAACGTGTGCAGATATTCTTTGAAGGTGAGATAGCCAAAGATTATGTGAAGCTGAAGGAACTTGTGACACCGAATCAGATAGAGATCACTGGTCCAGCCTCTAAACTGGCTATGGTATCTTCTATTGTTGTTCCGGTGGATGTTGATGAAGCAAGTGGTGATGTTACAGCTTTTGTAGCACCTCAATTACTTGATTCTGAAGGTAATGATGTCAGTGGGATTGTGACTAGTCACGATCAGATTCAAATAAAAGTACCAATTCAGAAGATTAAGACCGTACCAGTCTTATATGCCACTAAAGGTGTTATTAACGAGAATTACAGTCTTGAATATATGAGTTTACAAAAAGATGGCATTACAGTGCGTGGTGAAGAAGAGGACCTAGAGAACTTCTCAAGGTTACTTATTAACGATGTAGACCTTAGTACATTAACTGATCAGGTAACATCCTTGCAGATAAACTTATCAGATTACTTGCCGGAAGGTATTGTGATTTATGAGGATGTACTGACCACTGAGATATTGGTGGATGTCCAACCAATTATCCCTCAGATATTCCAGGTTGAACAAGCGGATATCAATGTAAGACAGTTACCAGATGGGCTGCAGTTTAAGTTTGTAGATGAAGAAGAGGTATACTCAGTAGGACTTGAAGGAATTTATAAAGAGTTATCAAAGATTTCAACTTCTGACTTGTTACCAAGTATTAGCTTAAAAGATTTAGAAGTAGGTATCCATGAGATAGAGATGACCCTAATCATTACTGATGACTTTGAGTTAATCACAGATATTCCAATTGTAAAGATAGAATTGGTTGAGTCGGAGGAAGTGCCAGAGACTGAAGAAAGTACAGAGACAACAACAGAATAGTTAGTAATAAGAGTTTGTGGTCTATACCAATGTTGACATTGGTATAGACCACTTTTGATAAAAGTCTATTTTTTAGGTTCTAGGACTTGAGTCCTATTTTTACCAATGATATAATAAGTCTGGTTGAAATACATAAAAGATGCTGAAAGGAGCATACGATGGGGAAGTTATTTGGTACAGACGGCGTTAGAGGCGTCGCAAACGAGGAATTAACAGTAGAGCTAGCATTTAGACTTGGGCAAGCTGGCGCATATGTATTAACAAAAGAAAACAAACACAAACCAACAATACTAATTGGGCGAGACACAAGATTATCAGGTGAAATGCTTGAGGCAGCCATGATTGCAGGTATTTGTTCTGTAGGGGCAGATGCTATGAGTATGGGTATTATGCCAACACCGGCAGTTTCTTACTTAACAAGAGAGTACGGGGCTGACGCAGGTGTGGTTATCTCTGCATCTCATAACCCAGTTGAACATAATGGTATAAAGTATTTTAATAGAGATGGTTTTAAACTATCAGATGCTATTGAAGATGAAATTGAAGAACTATTAGCTAACGATAATAAGGATATTGAATTACCAGTAGGTACCAAGATAGGTCGACATATCGAACGTACTGAGTGTATCTATGATTATATTCGTTTTGCTAAAAGGCAAATAGATACAAAACTTGAAGGTCTCAAAATTGTTATTGACTGTGCTAATGGTGCTTCATATGTTTCTGCACCTGAAGCCTTAAGACAATTAGGGGCAGAGGTTATTATCATTCATAACGAACCAGATGGTACCAATATCAATAAGAACTGTGGATCAACACATATGGATGACTTAAAATCATATGTTAAGCAAGTTGGTGCTGATGTAGGAATCGCTTTTGACGGTGATGCAGATAGATGTCTTGCTGTTGATGAGAATGGTAATAAGATTGATGGAGACCAGATTATGGCCATATGTGGACTTCATATGAAAGAGGAAGGCACCCTTAGAAAATCAACAATCGTTGCAACGGTTATGAGTAATTTAGGGTTCTTCATTATGGGTAAAAATAACGGGCTTGCTATTAAACAAACAGCTGTTGGTGACCGTTATGTACTTGAAGAAATGTTAGAGAACGACTACAACTTAGGTGGAGAACAATCAGGTCACGTTATATTCCTAGATGAGAATACAACAGGTGATGGTCTATTAACGGCACTTCATTTACTTGAAGTTATGCAGTTATCTAAGAAACCATTGTCAGAGCTGGCAGCTTGTATGGAAGTCCTTCCGCAGGTATTGTTAAATGCCAAAGTAACCAATCAGAAGAAACATGATTACAAGTCAGATGAAGTTATTAAGAGTGCTATTGTTGAACTTGAGAAAAAATTCTCAGGTGAAGGCCGTGTTCTCATAAGACCATCAGGTACAGAACCTCTTGTACGTGTCATGATTGAAGGAAAAGATGAATCTATTTTAGAAAAAGAGGCAAAAGGCTTAGTAGAACTTATTGAAGCACGATTGTCATAGGAGGAAGTATGTGCGGTATAGTTGGTTATATAGGTAAACAAGAGGCAACGCCGATTTTGATCGAAGGTCTTAAAACCCTTGAGTATAGAGGGTATGATTCTTCCGGTGTAGCTGTTTTAAATAATGAATTAAACATGGTTAAGACCAAAGGACGTTTGGCTAATCTAGAAGAGAAATTACAAACTGAAACGATTCATGGTAACATGGGTATAGGACACACTAGATGGGCAACACATGGTGAACCATCTGATCATAATTCACATCCACATATGAATGAAGATGGTACAATCGCCCTTGTTCATAATGGAATTATTGAGAACTACATTCAGTTAAAAGAAGAATTGATTGAAAAAGGTTATCGTTTCGTATCAGAGACGGATACTGAAATAGCTGTTCAGTTAGTGGATTACTATTACAAACAAGAGGGTAATCTTTTGGATGCAGTGGCAAAAACTGTTGGTCGTGTTGAAGGTTCATACGCATTTGGTGTAGTGGCTCAAGATGAACCAGACAAGTTGATTGCAGCTAGAAAAGAAAGTCCGTTGGTTATTGGTATTGGTGAGAATGAGAACTTTATCGCATCAGATGTACCAGCCATTCTAAGACATACAAGACAAGTCTATTTTATTGAAGACAAAGAACTTGTTGTTGTGACAGCTGATAATATTCAAATCATGGATTTTGAGCAAAATGAAAAGTCTAGAGATGTCTACAATGTCACTTGGGACATAGAGGCTGCTGAAAAAGGTGGTTATGATCACTTCATGCTTAAGGAAATATTTGAGCAACCAAAAGTAATCAAGGAAACTTTAACACCTAGATTGCCAATGGATAAAGATGAAGTTTACCTAGATGGTATAGAATTAGATGCTGAAAGGTTAAAAAGTATTAATAAGATTTACATTGTTGGATGTGGAACGGCTTATTATGCTGGATTAACAGGTAAATACTTAATAGAAAAGTTATCTAGAATTCCAGTAGTAGCTGAAGTTGCTTCAGAGTTTAGATATAATGATCCAATTATTGACGAAAATACCTTAATGATTCTTATGTCTCAATCAGGTGAAACTGCAGATACTTTAGCAGCACTTAGAATGGGTAAAAAAGCTGGGGCACATGTGATTGGTGTTGTGAACGCTGTAGGTTCCACGATATCAAGAGAAGCAGATGATGTACTTTATATCTGGGCTGGTCCTGAGATTGCTGTAGCATCAACCAAAGCTTACACAGCAATGGTATGTGCAATGCATCTAATTTCAATGAAAGTGGCTATGGAGTTAGGTAAAATGTCTGTTGACTCATTCAGAGAGAAGAGAGACTTCTTATACAACTTATCTGCTCAAGTTGAAACAATTCTTGCAAAAGCACCTGAGATTGAAGCTTTGGCTAAAAAACATTTGGATATGAAGAATGTCTTCTATATAGGTAGAGGTCTTGATTATGCTGCGGCGATGGAAGGTGCACTTAAGATAAAAGAGATTGCTTATCTACACGCTGAGCCATACCCTGCTGGTGAACTTAAGCATGGACCTATTGCACTTATTGAAGATGGCACATTGTTAATGGGACTAGTTGGACAAGAATCCTTATTTGAAAAAACAGTGAGCAATATTAAAGAAGTTAAAGCTAGAGGTGCATCAGTAATGGCCATAGCTATGGAAGGTAATGAGAGTATTGAGCAAGTGGCGGATGATGTGGTTTACGTGCCACGTACACACTGGTCTACTGCAGCCTTATTAGCCAATATTCCACAACAATTGTTCGCATACTATATTGCTAAAGAGCTTGGTCATGATGTTGATAAGCCAAGAAACTTAGCGAAATCGGTGACGGTCGAATAGAATGGCTCCTTTCGACAACCAGTAATACATCCATGTATGAACGGCTGGACTCGACGTCCGTCTCTCGCTGCTGCAGGAACATTATCATCAAAAACGAACCTATTCTCGATTTTGTTATGCTAAGAATAGTGAACACATCATTATGGGTATCATTAGACTGCGTCGCTGACTTTAAGAGTTGCTTACCAGAGGTTTGTGTTGTAGGGTAATATTTTAAATAATAAGTTACAGAGCTAACCTTGTTAGCTCTGTATTAGATTGTAAACATTTTGTCACTCAGAGGCGTTATACGCCGAAGAGTCTCTATTTATAGGAAGTTATGGAGGATAATCATTATGATGTTAGAAAAAGCCAGATATGAGGATTTACAGGGTGTTTTAGATATGCTTGATCATTGTAATCGAGTGTTGAGTGAAAAAGGCCTTTATCAATGGGATGAGAAATACCCAAACCGTAATTTTTATGAAGCTTGTATTGAGGATGGAGAGCTTTTTCTGCTAAAAGAAGAGGAGCACATGGTTGGAACGGTTGTCTTAAATGAAGACCAAGATTCTGGTTGGAGTGATATAAATTGGCAGTATACCCAAGGTGCTCAGTTAATCATCCATGCTTTGTTAATCGATCCTGATTGTCAAGGTAAGGGCTATGGACAGCAAGCCCTTGAGCTCTGTGAGACCTATGCCCGTAAATCAAATTACAGCGGGATTCGTCTAGATGCTTTTTCTGAGAATCCTGTTGCTTTAGCCTTATATGTGAAAAATGGCTATCAAAAAGTGGGTGAAGTTTACTTTGAGTCCAAACCTGTAAATCACCAATGTTATTACTGCTATGAGAAAGAATTTAGAGAGCGCAGACCAGTTGAAGCCTTTATTTTTGATATGGATGGTGTCTTGATTGATTCTGAACCTTTACATGTGGCTATGGAAATTAAAATGTTAGCAGAATTAGGGATTGATATCACTGAGGATGAGATGTCCCAATTTATCGGTACAACAAATGAGCATATGTGGAACACTTTGATTGACCGATATAATATCAAGAAGACTTACCAAGAACTTGTAGACCATTCAGAACACGTGAAAAAGACATATTTTGAGACTGAAGATCTTCATCCTATAGAAGGCATTCCAGACTTGCTTATTGAATTGAAAAAAAGAAATATAAAACTTGCTGTAGCGTCTTCTTCACCAGAGGAACATATAAACATCATCACCAAGAAGTTGGGGATAGATGGTTACTTTCAGATTATGGTTAGTGGAGAACATGTAGCACATAGCAAACCAGCGCCAGATATTTTTCTGAGAGCATCTGAATTATTAGGCGTTGGAGTTGAGGGCTGTGTGGTTGTTGAAGACTCGACACATGGCATTGCTGCCGCAAAGGCGGCTGGTATGTACTGTATCGGTTATGAAGGTCCAAGCTCAGTTAATCAAAGTTATGACAAGGCTGATAAGGTGGTAGGTGAGTTTTCTAATAAACTTTTAATCAACTTCTCCCCTAAATCTATAAATTAGAATGTATAATGAACTCATAATCAAATACAAATTAGATGTATTGAGCAAAATACAATAGAAATAGAGGTGTTAATATGAGTAAGAAATTATATAGGTCTAAAAGCGAAAAGATGATAGCAGGTGTTGGTGCAGGTATTGCTGATTACTTTAAAATTGATCCAACGATTGTAAGAGTTTTGTTGGTGTTAATTGGTTTATCAATGCCAGAAGTTTTCTTGGTAGGTTATATTGTAGCAGCAATTATAGTACCTGAGAGACCGGAGGGTCTTGTTGATGAAGAAGACGACGAAGTAGAAGTTGTAGATGAGGATGGTAAATCGGTAAAAAAGGAACATAACAATCGACAAGTCCTTGGTTTGATATTTGTCGGTGCCGGTGCGATTATGTTGTTCTCACGAGTTGTAACGTGGTTTGACTCTAGTATGATGTTGGCTGTAGCAATCATTGCTGTGGGTGCTTACGTCCTTATTAAGAGAGATTAGTTGTCAAGAGAGCTAAAGAGAGTATATCTCCTTAGCTCTTTTTTTGCTTTAGAAACAAGTATCATAAACAACTGAAGTTCATAGAGCAGTAGTCCATCATTCTTGTCTAAAATATGTCTTTACATCCATGTTGACATCTTCTTATGGACTTTGAAGAAGAATCGTCCTATAATTAAATTAGCCCTTTTGGGTAAGATCAAAAATATTATATAGTAGGTGACCTGATTGAACATTAATAATCCACTGAAACAATTTCTGAAGTATACAGTTGTCTTAGCTATCTTCTCCTTCTATATCTATGCCATTATATCTCATGTTCTTATCACCCGTGGAGATTTTACACCCGATTATTCAGCTGAACAAATGATGTTACTTATTATAAGCCTTTTACTTGCATTGATTTTAGGCTTTATTTATCGTGGTCAGAAAAAGAAAAAGGATGATATATTTAGACTTCTATATCATAATAACAATGCAGCTATTATGATTTGGAAGATAGACGGTACAGTTATTGATGTGAATGAAAGATATGAGGAACTTATCGGTTATGGTAAAGAGCTTATAGGTAAAAACTGGTTAGACTATACTTTGGATGAACAAGAGGATTTCCAGTTAGCTTCATTTATACCAGAGCTTCTTGAGAAAAAAAGGATGCAGAATTATGTGTCAAGAGCTAAGACCAAAGATGGTTATGTGAATATGATATGGAATGATGTTTACTTAGAAAGTAAGAAGTATATTGTATCTTTTGGTTTAGATTTAACCAAGGAACTTGACCACCAGAAGGCCCTTTACCAGTCTTTAACCATTGATCAATTGACAGGTCTTGAGAACATCGTTTTATTTAAAGAAGATGTGAATCGTTGGTTGATTCAGAATAGAAAGTTTGTTGTGTATTGCATCAATATGGACAACTTTAAGAGCTTAAATGATGTGCATGGTCACCAATTTGGCGATGAGATGTTGCAGAAGTACGCTTCATATATACATTTGAAGGGTCGACACTATCGAGCGTACAGATGGCAGGGAGATACAATGCTAATACTTCATGAGTTTGAAGAGGAAGAAGAAGTAAAGGCATATATTGAGTATCTTCAGAGTTTTGAGAAAATGACTTGGCGCTTAGGTGAGTTAGAGTATCAAACAAGTCTAAGTGTAGGTGTAGTCAAAAGTTCTATGGTAGAGAATGAGGTTCATGATTTACTAAAGAAAATGGACATAGCATTAAATAAGGCAAAAACACTAGGTAAAAACAGAACGATCATTTATTCAGATGAATTATTAAATGAGGTTGTCCATAATCACAACCTCGAAAAGCAACTTGTAATTGCTGTTAATGAAGATGCTTTTGAACTTTATCTTCAACCTATAATGAATTATCAAATTGGCCAGATTTCTTCTTTTGAAGTGTTGCTAAGGTGGCCGGATGGTCATGCTTATATTAGTAACATTGGTGAACTGATTAGCTTTGCTGAAAAAACAGGTCAGATTAGTTTGATTGATAAGTATGTTATTCATAAGACCCTGCTTATGTTACAAGACCATAAAGAGAAATTCCAGGAATATTTGGTAAGTATTAATGTGTCTTCTCAGACCTTCACATCAGAGTGGTTTTTAGAGTTTGTCTGTGATGAAATGGAGCTTATGGGCGTTGATCCAAAGAACATTGTATTTGAAATTACTGAGTACACATTCCTTGATAAGATGGAAAAATCTAAAGAAACAATGTTTAGACTAAAGGATATAGGTATAGGTGTAGCTTTAGATGATTTTGGCACTAAATTCTCATCTTTGGCTTATCTTGTAGAATTACCTTTTATGATATTAAAGATTGATAAGATGTACATTGATGATATTGTTGAACATAAGAACTATCAATTAATTGTGGAGATGTTAATTCAATTGGCTAGGAACCTTGATATGTTAGTTGTTGCAGAAGGTATAGAAATGGAAGAACAGAGTCAATTGCTAATGGCAATGGATTGTGATTATGGCCAGGGTTACCTACACTACAGACCAATGCCAATAAAACAAGTAATTGAAGAGTTGATCTAATTTGCTATGATTTTAATTAAATTTTTATAGTCTAGAAATGGAAAAAAATAGGGGGTATGGTATAATTAGCATAAGAAGGTGATAAAATGTTTGAACACAGAAGGCTGACAGAATGTTATGTAAAGGCCATAAAACACAAAGATGTGATCAAAGTGGATGACAATACAAAAATGATTTTTTTCAGTGACGTACACCGTGGTGATAACAGTATGTCTGATGAATTTGCTCATAACCAGAATGTATATTATCATGCCTTAAATTACTATAATGACCAGAAATATACTTACTGTGAAGTTGGTGACGGTGATGAATTGTGGGAATATAGTAAATTTAAGCATATTCGTAGTGCCCATAGTGATGTATTTTGTTTGCTAAAAGAACTTTATGATGCGGATAGATTTATATATATGTATGGCAATCATAATATGGCCTTTAGGCATCCGTCGATAGCAAAACATAATTTATCACACTTTTTTGATGATTATCTTGATATTGACACACCACTCTTTCCAGGCATGAAGATTAAGGAGAGTCTAGTTCTTAAAGACCTTAAGAGTGAGAAAGAAATGTTGGTTGTTCACGGTCATCAAGGTGACTGGATCAATGATCAGGGTTGGATTGTGTCTTTGTTCCTTATGAGAGTCTTCTGGCGTTATATGCATATGATTGGTTTTAGGAACCCATCTAGCCCATCTAAGAATAGAATAAAGCGACATAAGATAGAGAAAACATTTAGTAAGTGGATTATTGAGAATCGTAAAGGCATATTGTGTGGACATACCCATCGTCCTAAATTACCAGATGATGATGAAGCGGTCTATTTAAATACCGGTTGTTGTGTTCATCCAAGGGGTATTACAGGTATCGAATTAAATGGGCGAGAATTCTCATTGGTACATTGGCGAGTTCTTCCAGACAAAAAAGGCAACTTGGCAATCACTCGGAAAGTCATGCGTGGCCCACTAAGTTTTGATGAGTTAAATATATAGTAATGAGATGGCTCTTTAAGAGTCATCTTTTATATCCATTAATGTTAACGTTAACACACTGGCTTTTCACTATGCCTTGTTGCATGTTATAATGTATATATTGGGATTGGATAGGAGACGAAATGGGTGTTGATAAGAAAGTGATAGGTGTTCTGATACCGTTAATTGATCGGTATTATCAGTGCGATTTGTGGAGGGCAATAAGTGCGGAAGCCAGTAGGTTGAACTATAAAGTTATCTTCTTTTGTGGTGCGGTTCTTGAATCACCAATAAGCAATGAAAAAGAGAGCAACTCAATCTATAGTCTAGCAAAGTTAGATGAACTAGCTGGTCTTATTTGTGTGTCTGGCACATTAGCCAATCATATTGGCTTAGAGAAATTCATGGAATATCTTAAAATCTTCGGAGACAAACCAATAGTACATATTTCCTTGGATATAGATCACATTAGTACTGTAGTAACAGATAACTACTCAAGTATGAAGCAATTGGTTCAACATATTGTTGGCGACCATGATTACAAGAAGTACCTCTATATATCTGGTCCGAAAACAAATCCTGAAGCGAATAGACGACTACAAGCTTTCCAAGATATTATGTCCGAAGAGGCTATAGAGCCTACCGCATATCAAATAGCTTATGGCGATTTTTCAAAGGAATCAAGTCGTGAGATTACATATGATGTAATTGATAATGGACTTTTTAAGCCAGAAGTGATTATATGTGCCAATGATGAAATGGCTATTGGTGTACATACGGCACTTTCTTCTCTTGGTATAAAAATGCCTGAGGAAATTGCCTTTACAGGCTTTGACAACATTGAGAATGCAACGACATTTTCACCAGCATTTACAACGGTACACCAACCCCTAACAGATATGGGTAAGTACAGTATTCGGAATTTAGACAAATTAATCCAAGGATATCCTTATATGCACGAAGCTATAGTCGGTGAGCTCATCATAAGGGAATCTTGTGGTTGCTTTAATGTGAAAACAGAATGGATTGGTAAAAGCGACTTTAGCACTGGGAAGGCAAGGAATAAGCTACCGATTGATGAAGTGATTTTTGACGTGTTTCAAAATGAATTACCTAAAATAAGTCAGTTGATTGACCCAAATCAAGTTGGAAGTTATGATGCTACTTTGATTGAATTGACAAAAATTCTATGTACAGAGTTGAAGGGAGAGCTAGAATCTGGAAGTTTTTTGAAGTTCTATTTTGACCTAAACCACTTATCTATGTTTCATGAGGGTCATATAGCTAAATGGGAGGTCTATATTGACTGGTTAAGAGAAGCATTAAAGAAAAGAGCTATCCTTAATAGCTCGGTAGCATTAAACGATATTTTCTATAGCGGTGCTCAAATGTTAGGTAGTCTGAAGCTTAGAAATGAACGAAAAGAAGTATATGATTTCATGGGCATGTTTTATTATTCGTCAGAGCTTGTTATGGAAATGAATCTATCTGGAACGGAATCACATATGTTTGAGGTATTAAATCCTTATCTAAAAAGTTATGACTTTAAGGATTTTGGTGTTTGCCTATTTGACACTCCAACTCGCTATTGTCGGAATGGAAGTTTTAAGTATCCTGAAAATGTGAGAATGGTACTAGGTATATTAGATGGTAGGAACTGTGAAGAAGCCCATTTTAAGACCCAAGATGTTCTACCACCAGCCTTTAAAACAGCACAGATGAATGACTATGTCATCTATCCTCTATTCTTTAGAGAAAACCATTATGGCTATGTTATATGTAGTACAGATGTGGCAGTAAAGCCAATATTTAGAACAGTAAGAGAGCAGATTGCAAATACCTTAGAACGACAAATGGTTCAAAGGCAATTAGATAATTACAATAAAAGACTAGAGGAAATTGCGATTAGAGACCCAATGACTAATGTATTAAATAGAAGAGGTATTTATGACTACATTAAGGAGATTGTAGAAGAAGATTCTGCTGAACTATGTATTATTATTGGTGATATTGACAAACTGAAATTCATAAACGATAACTATGGTCATAAAGAAGGTGATTATGCAATTGTTACCATAGCTAATATAATGAAAGAAGCCTGTAGTGATGTTGGTCAATTAGGACGTATGGGTGGTGATGAGTTCATATGTGTACTTAGAAGCCGGCAAAAAGATATTGGTGATCAATTTATAGAAGATGTGAGTTACCTCCTTAAGAAACACAATGAACAATCAGATAAATCTTACCAACTTTCCATTAGTTTTGGTTTTGCCTATTGGAATCCAAAGGGTAATAAGAATTTGGAAGATGTCATTAGTGAGTCTGACATGAATTTGTATAAAACAAAGAAAAGATAAAAGACAGTGCATAAAAAAGGCCTCAGCGTTAACGCTGAGGCCTTCCGAATAACTTTTAGTTTAAAGCATCTTCAAATACTTCAACAGTGTACTTGGCTTTAAGACCATCAATGTGAGTTCTATAAGCTTCGGTTTGCTTTTGCATCACTAACTCTTGGTTGATTTGCTCAGCTACTTCTTCAAAAGCTTTAGTGCTTGAATCTGAACGTTCCTCAACTAAGATTAAGTGGTAACCAAATTGTGTTTTAACTGGTTCACTTACAACACCAACTTCTTGTGTGAAAGCAACCGCTTCAAATTCTGGTACCATACGACCTTTTTCAAATGAACCAAGATCTCCGCCTCTGTCTTTTGAAGGGCAAGTTGAGTACTCTGATGCAGCATCAGCAAATGCCTTACCACCATCAATTTCCTCTTTAACTTTTACGATGTCTGCTTCTTCAGCCATAAGAATGTGGCTTGCTTTAGCAGTTTCTCCAGCTTTGTAATGATCTAAGTTAGCTTCATAGTAAGCTTTTAAGTCAGCCTCTTCAACTTTAACAGTCTCAAGTACTTTTTGGATTGAGTATTGTTGTAAAATTGTTCTAGTTGCCTCTGCTAAAAGCTCTTGGAATTTCTCTTCTGAATCATAACCAAGTTCTTTTGCTTGTAGGTAGAATAACTCACCTGCAACCATTTCTTCTAATAATCTTTGACGTCCTTCAACACCTGCAACTTGTTGTTGTTGTTGCTGTGGTAAATTTCTCATGATTTTGATCATGTCTTCTTTTGTTAATTCGATATCGCCAACTTTGGCTAATACTACTTTGTCCATTGTAATCTCCATTCTAACTCTACGAGTGTCTTATTAGTTCGAAACCTCCCTACATCATACACGAGAGAGCCAGTCAATTCAAGGAGTTTATGGCCTTTTATTGAGCTTTCCAAGTGCTTAGTGTATAATAGCCATAGTTCCCTTAAGATTCTAAGGTTTCTTATGCCTAAGGGCTCTTAGAATTTCAAGGAAATAGACGGTAAAATAAGGAGAATAATATGAAGTGTGAAGTAGTTGATTTTGGACAAACTAAAGCGGGAGAAGAAGTTAAAGCTTATACTATGGTAAATGACAAGGGCCATTCTGTCACAGTATTAACCCTTGGTGGTATCATTCAGCGAGTCTTAATGCCAGATAACAAGGGTGAGCTTGCCAATGTGGTGTTAGGCTATAATACGGTAAAAGAATACGAAGAGCTATCGCCATTTTTTGGATGTATAACAGGTAGAGTGGCTGGCCGGATTGCAGGCAGTACTTTTACAATTGATGATGAAACCTATACATTGACAGCCAATGAAGGTGTTAACAATTTACATGGTGGTCCAGTTGGTCTTGATCAAAGAGTTTGGGAAGCCGCAGAAGTTGTTACAGCTGATTATGTTGAAGTGGTGATGAGTTATACAAGTGAGGACATGGACCAAGGATTCCCAGGTACCCTTGATATGGTTGTGACTTATCGTTTGGACAATGAAGATAATCTTACACTCTCTTATAAAGCAACAACAGATAAGGCAACTATAGTGACGCTTACAAATCATAGTTATTTTAACTTATCAGGAGATTTTACTAGGGATATCTTAGATCATGAATTGCAAATACCAGCAGATGAGATTACGGTCATTGGTGAAGACTCAATTCCGGTAGGGAGAGAAGCAGTTGATAATGGGCCTTTTGATTTTAGAGCAGGTAAGGCAATTGGCACAGACATAAACTCGAAGAATCAGAACATTATTAATGGAACTGGCTATGACCACCCATTTATACTAAATAAAGAGGATGGAGAAGCCATTATCCTTAAAGATCCAAAGTCAGGTAGGAAGATGACGGTAACAACATCAGAGCAGGCCTTGGTACTCTACACAGGTAATTTTATCACGAAAAAGGATTATGTTTTTGATCAAATCAAGACATGTCCTAGAAGTGGTGTGTGTCTTGAAACTCAGTATTTTCCAAATGCTATGAATTCGGACTTCTTCCCAACTAGAATTCTTAGACCGGGTGAAGTATATCTGGAAGCTACAACTTTTAATTTCAGCATATAAAATGTAGGACTTGGCCTAATTGGCCAAGTCCTTTATTAACACATAGGAAAGTTGATATGACCTATGGTATAATACTAGTGATTAACATAAGATAGAGGTGGCACATGTTAGAGTTACACAAATCAGAATTAAAGAATAAATTTCCAGCCAGTGAGCTGTTGTTTGATGAACCTATGTCTGAGCATACCTCTTTTAAGATTGGTGGTCCGGCGGACCTTTTTTTCGTTCCAAATACTGTGGAACACTTAGAAGAGATGATTATGTACTGTCAAGAAGAAGGCATAGAGTTTTATATAATTGGTAATGGTAGTAACCTATTGGTCAGTGACTTGGGTTACAGAGGTGTTATTATCCAGGTCTACAAGAACTTAAGTAGCTTTAAGATTGCAGGTAATGTGGTTGAATCTGAAGCTGGAATCCTTCTTGCCAAACTTGCAAGACATATATACGATGCTAAGCTTGAAGGCTTCGAATTTGCATCTGGGATACCAGGTACTTTAGGTGGAGCAGTGTACATGAATGCAGGTGCTTATGGTGGAGAAATGAAAGACTGTATCCTAAGTGCTAGAGTTTTATCAAGAACTGGTGAGTTTAAGGAAGTGAGTAAGGAAGACCTTGAACTTGGTTACAGACATAGTTCTTTGATGGAAGCAGGAGATATTGTGGTGTCAGCCAAAATGTCGTTTGAAAGTGGCCATAAGGCAGATATTAGAAGTCTGATGGATGACTTAAATCAGAGAAGAAGAGACAAGCAACCTGTAGAGAAACCAAGTGCTGGATCAACTTTTAAAAGGCCGGTAGGTTATTATGCAGGTAAACTTATTATGGATGCAGGCCTTAGAGGACATCAAATAGGTGGTGCTAGGGTTTCAGATAAACACTGTGGTTTTATCATAAACACAGGTCATGCTACTTGTGATGACGTATTAGCCCTTATTAGGCATATTCAGAAAGAAGTCATGACTCAATTTGGTGTAACACTCGAAACGGAAGTTAGAATTATAGGAGAGTTTTAACAAGATAAACAAGAGGAGAATATATGCAATTCATTGTCATAACAGGTATGTCAGGTGCAGGGAAAAGTTCAGTACTAAATTTTATGGAAGATGATGGGTATTTTTGTGTTGATAATTTACCTCCAGCATTGTTAAGTAAATTTGCAGAGATTTGCTTTAATCCAGATTCGGGTATGAATAAAGTTGCTATAGGTGTTGATGTGCGTAGTGGTGCACATTTTGAAGTTTTATTTAATGAAATAGATCATATGTCAAGGCTTGGTATTGAACTTGAAATCCTATTCTTGGAGTCATCGGATGAAACCTTAGTAAAACGTTTTAAAGAGACAAGGCGTAAACATCCTCTTGTTAAAAATGAACGTATTCAAGATGGTATTGACCTTGAGAGAAATATTCTGGCACCACTTAAGAATCGTTCTAATTATATTGTAGACACATCTAACTTGTTAACTAGAGAGTTGAAAAAAGAGATTAGCAAAATACTTGGTGGTGACAAAGATTACAACAACCTGATTATTACATGTATGTCTTTTGGTTTTAAGTATGGTATTCCATCAGATTCAGACTTGGTTTTTGATGTAAGGTTTATACCTAATCCATACTATAAATTAGAGTTAAGAAGTCATACTGGTAACGATAAAGTTGTACAGGACTTTGTTATGCAGTGGGATGTAGCAAAAGATTTCATTGAGAAATTAGACGAAATGATTGAATTCTTAATACCGAATTATGTATCTGAAGGAAAAAATCAGTTGGTTATTAGTATCGGATGTACGGGTGGTAAACACAGGTCTGTTACTTTAGCTAATGAGTTATCAAATAGAATTGCAGAACGTGGCTATAGCGTTCATACACATCATAGAGATATACAGAAGGATGCACTGAGAGGGAAATAAAGAGTGAAGAGGTAAGGGATGAATCAGAAAAAGATTGTTTGTGTTGGTGGAGGCACAGGTTTATCGACCATGTTAAGGGGTTTGAAAAAACATACAACAGACCTTGTGGCAATTGTAACTGTAGCAGATAATGGTGGGAGCTCAGGAGATTTAAGAAAAGATTTGAATGTTTTGCCACCAGGTGATATTAGAAACTGTCTACTTGCCTTGGCCGAATCAGAACCGGTTTTACAGACCTTGTTCCAACATAGATTTAGTGAAGGGAATTTGAAAGGTCATAATTTGGGTAACTTGATTATAGCTGGTATGGCAGATATGGTTGGTCATTTTGGTAAAGCTGTAGAGATGGTTCATGAGGTCCTTAGGGTGAATGGTCAAGTTTTGCCAGTGACACTAGAGGATGTCCAATTAGAGGCGACGTATGATGATGGATCTACCGTGGTAGGTGAATGTGAAATCGTAGCAGCCAACAAAAGTCATAGGAAAAGAATCAGGCAAATGGCTTTGATTCCTAACCAACCTAAGGTCTATAAACATGTTTTGGAGGCTATTGGTGAAGCGGATATTGTAGTGCTTGGACCAGGTAGTTTGTATACATCCATTATTCCCAACCTGCTTGTTGATGGTGTTTGTGATGCTATTAGAGCAGCTAAGGGTAAAATTGTATATGTTGGTAATATCATGACACAACCAGGTGAGACCGATGGTTTTACCTTAATTGAACATGTAAGAGTGGTTGAAGAGTATTTAGGTGAAGGGGTCATTGATTACATCATAGCTAATGATAGTTGGCCAGATTCTATGACTATAGAACATTACAATCAAGATGGTGCTGAGTTGGTTTTACCTCTGAATCAAGACGACCGAATCATCGCAATACCCCTTGTTAAGTTAGATGAAGAAAAAGGTTATGTGCGTCATCATACCAACCGTTTAGCAGAGGCCATATTACATATTAATGAATAAGGAGGGATGTTATGTCTTTCTCATCAAAAGTAAAAGAAGAACTATCCCGTCATGAAGGCAGCGCAAGACATTGTAAAATTGCGGAGATTGCTGCATTTATAAACATGTGTGGTAAGATTAAACGTGGCCCGGAGGGACAAATTACAAGCCTGAAGATTCAGACAGAGAATGCCGCTGTAGCGAGAAAATGCTTTACATTGATAAAGAAAACATTTAATATTAAGATTGAAGTATCTATACGAAGAAGTCAGCATCTTAAACGACATAGAGTTTATCAGATTTATTTAATCAACCCTGATGAAGCCATTAAAGTTTTAAGAGCAACCAGACTTCTTGAAGAAGGTAAGATTAATAGGCATATCAGTCCGTTAATCACCCAAACTACTTGCTGCAAAAGAGCCTATATACGAGGTGCTTTTCTGGCATCAGGATCACTTAGTGACCCTGAAAAAACTTATCATCTAGAATTTGTTAATCAGGATGCAGACCACGCTGTCGAACTTGAGAACTTGATTAATGATTTTGAGATGGATAGTAAAATTGTTCTTCGCAAAAAGTACTATGTTGTATATTTGAAAGAAGGACGACAGATTGTTGATATGTTGAACATTATGGAAGCTCATGTGGCTCTAATGGATCTTGAGAATGTAAGAATTCTTAAGGAAATGAGAAACAACGTGAATCGACTCGTCAATTGTGAGACAGCCAATCTGAATAAAACTGTTTCTGCAGCTGTTAAACAGCTTCATGATATAGAATATATTGAAGAGCATTCTGGGCTTCATACATTATCAGAACCTCTCGAGGCCATGGCCAAAGCTAGAATGGAGAACCCATCTGCAAGCCTAAAGGAACTTGGAGAGCTGTTAGACCCAACTGTAGGTAAATCCGGTGTTAATCACCGACTAAGAAAAATAAGTCAGATCGCAGACAATTTAAGAAGTCAGCATTTCTAAATAATCATGATGATTATGGAATGTAAAAGGGAGGAATACCATGACTGAGAAAAAAATAATGGTAAAAATCGCATCAGGTTTAGAGGCTAGACCAGTTGCACTATTTGTTCAGGTAGCAAGTCAATTCCAAAGTAGCATCTATGTTGCGCTACAAAACAAAAAAGTTAATGCAAAAAGCATTATGGGTATGATGTCCTTGGGCGTACTTGAAGGTGAAAACATTGTGATCACAGCAGAAGGACCAGATGAGGCGGAAGCTATTGAGAAGTTAGAGAGCTATCTATCAGACGGTGAATAAGAGATGAACAAGTAATGTGAAAGGGGCCTTGGCCCCTTTTTGTGGTATATAGAGATGCTCCTTGTTTAGATGGATTCTTTTGTGAGTTAAGTAATTCTTATAAGTCGGCCTAACTTAGGGACCTATTCAGGAGCCTCAGACAAACAGCAAAGAGCGCTGTTGAACTCGTTCCTTGGGTGTAAAGATTAGTTTCATTTTGTATTCGATTGCCTGAAACTAATACTTTACACCTTAACAGGACCCTAAATTCTCCAACATCTCATAAGAATGACATACCACTAACCAAGAATCCATCGTACTGCGTCGCTTGGGTGTAGAGTGCGCTAGTATTTCATGTCGCGCACCTTGGGAGGAGATCCTAGTTTATCATTCAGAAGCGTACTGTACAGAGGAATCTCAATTATTATGGGCACTAGTTTTGTTTGTCATTCTGAGGAAGCGTATTATGCTGACGTAAGAATCCAGGTTTGTCATTCGACGGCGGCTTCTGCCGAAGGACCTGCCTTTAGTTTGTCATTCAGAGGATGCACCAGCATCCTTGGAATCCAGCGTCTTGCTCAGATGGTCATCCTCGCTTGTCGGGGAACCAGGGTCTTTTGTGTTGTCATTCTCGCGGAGAATCTAGTGGTGCTCCTTGTTTGGATGGATTCATTTGTGTGTTATGTAATTCTTATAAGTCGACCTAACTTAGGGACCTATTCAGGAGCCTCAGACAAACAGCAAAGAGCGCTGTTGAACTCGTTCCTTGGGTGTAAAGATTAGTTTCATTTTGTATTCGATTGCCTGAAACTAATACTTTACACCTTAACAGGACCCTAAATTCTCCAACATCTCATAAGAATGACATACCACTAACCAAGAATCCATCGTACTGCGTCGCTTGGGTTATGAATGCGCTAGTATTTCATAGCGCGCACGTTGGGAAGCGAAAACTTTTGCATGTCATTCTGAGGAAGCGTACTTTGCTGACGTGAGAATCCTCGTTTGTCATTCAGAGGCGTAGTGTGCCGAAGAATCTGTCTTTGGTTAGTCATTCAGAGGATGCACCAGCATC